>Ga0182738_1002764_pt1 | contig 20626 bp, 8 predicted proteins | sample eDN5th30CBELigMG_FD_128876 | JGI IMG/M metagenome (GOLD analysis project Ga0182738, IMG submission 128876) | Enriched Miracle-Growth compost microbial communities from Emeryville, California, USA - eDNA 5th pass 30_C BE-Lig MG (version 2)... ... | reverse complement strand
TTGAATCTTGCAAGAAGATCTCAATTGAATGAGTTAATTCACTGAAGGCAGGCCTTTTCTTCCTTGCATCTCTCCGAAATTTCAAGATGTATTTAATTAGCTGCCCCAGAATTTCGCGAAAAGAAAAAGATCGTCTTGAGGATGACTTCAGATCACTTCCATCCGCTCCATATACATTAATTCTTTAATATGTGATATTCTGTATCATGAGACCTTGTCACAAAACTTTTCTTTTGAAATGTAAAAATTCATTTTCGACTGCGGTTTTTATATGTTGAATTATTGTAAAATTTCAGATTTTTCGTGTGGTTAAAATTACTTCTGACCTAATTGAGTCGCTTTTCCCTTGAATAAGGCTCTCGAATTTATAGGGGAAATGATTGAAAGATTACTGTGTCCTCTCGTGATGATCATTCTTTCGCAAGTTTTTTTTTTTTTTTAAGAATATATCATCCCCTCGGACCTCCCAAATTTTTAGAAAGGGGAGATGATATGAGATTTTACTGGAAGGGTTTTTTTCAAAACTTTCTTAAAAAAGTTTTTTCCAAGGAAAATTTAGAAATTCAAAAGGAAAAAACTTTTTGGAGGAGATGGGTTGAAAGCTATCGAGATACAATTTTTTTTTCAATTCTATTTGAATTTATAAAAGATTAAAGCTAATTGTCAAAGTAATTTTTTTCGTCATTATTCACAATATTCAACCAAGCCTCAATATTTCTTGACATCATGATCGCATTCTTCTCTTCTCTTTCCTCACCCAAGCAAGTTGATTACTCAATTTTACTCCCACAAGCGTTTTTTTCGAGACAATAAAATTTAAAATTTGAATTTCGAAAAAGAGGAAGCTGAAAGAAGCTCAAAGTCTCGTTTGCAAAAAAAGAAGATCTCAATCATTGAAAAATTTGCAATACTCTTTCTCCTTAAATTTTGAGCCTTCAATGAACTTTCAAAGAGGGTTTTTTCATTTTTATTTTTAGGGCACTTTATTTTCAGGTGAACCTGCAATTCCCGTTTGTTCCCCTGAAAAAATAAACCCTTTTCACATCATCTTTCATATCATTCTCCCAATATCGGGTCAATTGTTTTCGAAAGAGTGAAGAACTGAATTTATAAGAAGTCTTCTTTCGAAAAGAAGCAATATTTTCTTCTCCATTATTTTGTGGCATACCTTTCTTTCAAAATTCTTTTTTAATTCCTTGAAACTTTTTGACAAAAAATCCATTTTGAACTTTTTTGATGAAAGGGGAAAGTTTTTTTTGCAAAATATTTTTCCTTCCTTCTTTCTTGTGAAATTCACCAATTTTGGGAGAAAAAATTTTCTCACCTCAAACTTCATTTTCAGAAATGAATCTCGAAGAATCAAATCGACATCAAGATGAAAAATACTTATGATAAAAGAATCTTTTTTTTTTAGTTTTTTTCGGGCTTTTGATCAAATTATGCTAAAAAAAATTCAAGCCAACCAAAAACTTCCAACTAACTGGAGAGGAGTTTTGGAAGTGGATGGAGATTTCCTTTTTTTTTCTATTCTCATCAGATGCTTTTTTTGTCACTTTTTTTCGAAATGCAATCAGATTGAAAATTTGAGAGAATTTTTTTAGGAGCCTGAACCCCTGTGGTTGGAAGTAAAATTCAAAGAACCAGAAAGAGAACCAAGAAGAAAGAGTCATTTGAAAATCATACTGATGCAATATCGCGAAATTTACAATTTAATTCTGGTGAAGCTTGGATTTCAAAGGAAAATGCCTACCCTAAAAATTCACTCCTGATTTTCGAAAGACCCTAATTGAAGGGGCCCCTTAATCAAAGCTGAATTTGATCAAGATTCAAAAATTTTTAAGAATGAGATTTTAAATAAATTAAAAAAAAAATCTATATTTTTCTAATGTGATGAGAAAAAAAAAGTTTTTTTGTCATTCATCAGTTTAGCTCAAGGAGAAACAGACTTGGAATTTATTTTCAATCAGATTCATTTTAAACTTCGTGAATCACTTCAACTGAGAAAGAGATTTATTCTTTAAATTTCAAAATATAAACATTTTACAAAGGGATTAGGGCACCTCCCCATAAAAATTCACCATCAAAGTCTGGAGACCCTAAATATTCACCAAAAAAGCCTTCTCCCGTCTGGTGATTTTTTAGGGAGATCTACGGTGTATGTTTCATAATTCTAAGCATAAATATATCTGAAAAGGGAATTTATTGAGAGAATGAAGTTTCCAACATAAACTCCCTGGGATCACCCCCTATGACCTAACGGACGGTGGATTCTGGATATGCGGCCTCGAGTTAGGCAGCTAAGGGCGATTTTCTTTGCTAAAGTAAACGAGGGGCCATTTCGAACCCGACCTTAATAAAGATTTTTTTGCATCCATGAAAAATTTTTAAGAAAACTTTTTCTTTAAATCTCAAAAAATCAACAAAAATGATAAATTTTTCAGCTTTCAAAATTTCATTCTAATGTCCTCAGGATTTTCTATATCTTAGAGTTCGGAACCGCCCCAATTTTTACAGATCCTCCAGATTTTCAAAAAGTCGTCTGGATTTGGTCCAGATTCTTCAGTGTTTTACACTATGATTAAAAATAAATTTCTCTTCTTTTTTTCTCACAAAGAAAAACCTTCTGAAAAATTTTCATCTGTTGGATCAGTTTTAAAGTATTCCTTGGAATTCTTCTATGCAAATATTTCTTCATCATAATTTGTTAAAGAGAGAGCGATTTCCCTAATCATATCAAACAAAAATTAATAAGAGAGGATTTTTCTAAGTGAATTTTGCATGAACAAATTTCTGCTTTGAAAAATTAGATTCTGAAGAATAGAAATTGAAGAAAATTGCTAGAGGAAAGAGGGGAAAAGTAGACATCCAGAACGGAGAGTTGAGAAGACTTTGTTTCTTCTGAAATGTTCTTCAGATATTTTAATGAAAATATTCCTCCTTAAGGAAATATAATAATTGCAAGCAAATAAGAAGGAGAATAAAATTTCGGATTTTAGTGAATATATTACTTTCTCGAGTCATCTTGAACTTAATAAAAGTTTTCTATTTACTAAAAAAGAGGTCTTATTCATGAGATATAGGCCTTGAGAAATCACATTTTCTTTTTTGAGAGCCAGACGAGGAATTTTTTCGCGTCTAACCTTTGAAAAAGCTTATCTGAGCTCAGTTGATATCTGTATAAATTAATTAAATTCTGGGATTGTGATAATAAACTCTTCTAATTAAATTTTCTGTTTCTTCTCATATATTTAGGGTTTAGTTCAGAAAAAAATTCCATAGGATACCTTTAAGGGAATTCTGCATCAAAATTATAAAACCCTTAGACCAAACTCCTATTCCTCCAAGGAGACTGAGAATATTGATTTCCATGTCTTTGTTGCGGAAGGTTATTTTCGAATGTTCCAGACCTTTTGAGGTTAAAAATTCTTCCTATTCCATTTTACTTTGGGAGCAAGACTTCTGACATCTGAAAGTCTTCAAATCAGAAGAAGTTGAGGGACTCATGATGAATATTTTCTTATTAAAAAAGAATATTGTCTCCCTTTGCTTGATTAATCCTATTTTTAGAAACTGATGGTTCGATTTATTGATAAGTTTTTATTTAATCCGCTGAGACGCAGTCGCAGCTTGGGCTGGCCAGAATTTTCGAAATATCAAACATAAGAAGCTTGAAACCATAAGTGCTAAGAAGAATGAGAGATTTATGAATTTTCAGAATTTTAAAGGTTTTTCTGGTCCTTCACATATTCATGACTTTTGAGAAGTTAAAATTCTCTTTTTTGAAATGAAACTTCAATATTATTTCTTCGAGATTATTAAATACCATTGTGATCCTGAGAGCAAGGAATCAGAGGGTTTTTTTTTATAACTTTGTATGATCAATTATTTCATAAACTTTAAAAAAGAACTTATTACAGGTTTTTAATAAAAGAAATGGAGGAAGAGAAAATTGTTGATGTTTTCCAGTCCCAAGGCGTTTCTGGATGTCTTGCGTTTGCTTTATGGCAATGGCAATCTGATTTAGACCCTTGGAAGGAAAAGGACGCTGCCAAATGGACTTGGCAAAACTATTCAGATGATAATTGTCGCATCATTGAACAAGCTTTCTTCCAAAATAAAGAGATAGCTGACCTCAAAGACTATGAAATTGATCTCAAGAAGATGCTCCAGGTGCGCAAAGACGACAAACATCGAATCCGAAGGGTTAGGAGACAAGAAAAAAGCCGACTTGCGATGGAAATATCCAAACCAGTCGCCGTCGCTCAAAAAACAATGAATGAAGCTTTCGGTACTATCCAGCAATTTCTAGATTACATCATGAAGAGAACACCTGAAGCATATGCATTATACCAGAGGTTGAAGGAACTTCCCCTTGAATCCAAAGATATTGAATTTGGAGACGTGATCCAAGAAGTTATTAATTGTATTGAGAGAGGAGCAGAAAATAGAGAAAAAACCAAGGCAAGATCCGCTTCCAAAAAGACATGCATAGAGCAGGGCAAAGAGATTGTAAATGAAATAAAAAAGAATTCAAAAAGTCTCAAGAACTTTTTTGAAACTATTCTGAAAGTGTATACAATGAACACTTTTATGTATTTATGGCTAAACGAGCTCCTAAGAAGTGAAGATTGGGAAGAGATTAATGTGCTTACACCGTATTTGGTGTGCCTGGTCTATACTTTTAAGCTCTCAACATATATAATGAAGCACCAAGAGCCTCAGGGGCTCGTTGATATTCTCCTTGGATATGTCGCAAAACAGAAATTATATCTCTATAGAGGAGCAGTACTGACAAAGGAAGACCTTGCATTCTATGACACGAAGAAAGTCAAATATTTTTCTTGGAATGGAGTCACCTCAACTTCCAGAAAAAAAAGTGTTGCACAAGATTTTTTCGAAGCCCCTTTAGGAAAACTGAGGGTTATATTCTTGATTGAAACAGATTTTGCTTCGCCCGAAGATTGTGAAGGAATGATTGATATTACAAAATACTCTAGATATCCAGATGAAGAAGAAATTATCTTTGCACCTGGAACAGTTTTTCAGTTACTCAAGACTCGTTTGATTGAAAAGGATTATTATGAAATAAGTTTGAAAGTTGTCAAGAAATTTGAAGAAACAAAAGAGAGTATTGCTTTTCTCGGAGCTCTTCAAGATCAAGCTATTTCAAAAGACAAAGCAGTTATAGATGGATTACCCTCACTCAAGAACATGAAACTGCTCCACCTCTTGAAGGGGAACAAGCTAATTCGAAAGCTCGAAATTATAAATTCAGGAATTGAGGAACATATAATCGAGGACATTGAAAATATGAGAGGGACAACAAATGTAAAGAAGCAGGATATCAAATTAATCGATAATACGATAGTAGTGAGCGGCTTGAGCACCCTTGTACATTATTTTTCACTTGAAAATTTGAATAATATCATTATCTCAAATAAAATTCGATTTCAAAAAACAGCTGTGAAATTTGAAGAGAAAAAGAAAGATTGGAAGACAAACCTTATTTTGAAAGAAGAAGCTCTGAGAAAGCTTCAAAAAGATGGTCTTTTCAAGGAGTTTTGGGAAAACGTCAAACAAGATATTAAAGCTACAAGTCTCAGTGTTTCAATGAACAATATACAAATAGAAAGCTCTGAATTTAAAGATTTTCTTGAGAGCCTAAAAGAGATGAAACACTTGGAGAGTCTAATGTTAACAGTAAATTCAAATAATATCGAATTAACTGAAGATTTATCCCATTTCTGCAATACTATTGAGTCATTGAGTACTTTGAAGCGATTGTCGATTGAACTGGCTCTTTCCGATAAAGGATTAAAATCATTCAAAAAAGCACTCTCATGCCTCAAATCTTTGCATTATCTTCATCTTGACTTCAAGTCATGCAAACAAGTCTCCGATGAAGGGCTTGATCATCTCAAAACTGCGCTCTTACCTCTCAAATCCTTACAACATCTATCATTGGATCTTGAGAATTGCGACAAGATCTCAGATGAGGGACTTTGTTCCTTCAAAACAGCACTCCAGTCTCTCATATCTTTGCAGACTTTATCCCTTGATTTTACTGACTGCATCAAGATCTCAAATAATGGATTCAATCATCTGCTGATTTCACTAAAATCTCTTAAGTATCTCGAACATTTATCCTTGAATTTCAATTTATGCAATGGCCTCTCAAATGAAGGCCTTAGTCATATAAAAACCGCACTCTCATCTTTCCCAGATTTGGAGAACCTCTCTCTTGACTTTACAAGATGTGACAGGGTCTCAGATGAAGGGCTAAATCATTTACAGCTTGGGCTTTTATCAGTCGGATCCCTCCGTTATTTATCTCTCAACTTTACAAGATGCTTCAAGATCTCAGATGAAGGGCTTGATCAACTCAGTGCCGCAATCTTTCCGTTGAAATCTCTTCGAAATTTATCTCTTGACTTTACAAAATGTGATAAGATCTCGAATGAAGGGATAGAAAATCTGAATATCAGACTCATATCACTCACATCTCTTCAGTCTTTGTCTCTCTATTTTAGTGATTGTGACAGGATCACTGATCAAGGACTTAACTATCTCAACGCTGGGCTATCATCTCTCTCTTCTCTGCAACATCTTTCTCTTGACTTTACAAGGTGTGACATGATCTCGAATGAAGGGTTCAATCATCTATCTATTGGACTCCCAATATTCAAAGCTCTCAAAAAATTATTTCTGGGCTTTGGTTGGTGTTGTGAGCTCTCAGATGATGTCGTCAATCATCTCAAGACTCCACTTACTTCACTTATCTCATTGGAATATTTGTCTCTTGACTTTAGATGGTGTGACAAGATCACAGATGAAGGGTTGAAGTCTCTGGCAAGCTCTCTCACCCCGCTCGTCTCTTTGCAACATTTAGCTCTGAATGTTAGTTCTTGCCAGCAGATTTCAGATAAAGGGCTCGATCATCTCAAGAATGTGCTCATATTACTCACAGATTTGAGACATTTTTCTATTGATCTTTCTGATTGTGAACAAATCTCACATGATTCGCTCAGTCGTTTCAGGGATGCACTGAAATCAATTCAATACTTGGATTGTATACTGTAATTTTACCGCATCGGACTTCAGAAGCAACTATTTATAAATTTTTTTGTCTTTTTATTCAAGAAGTTAAAGCTTTTATGTGAGTAGTTTTCATATGGATTGATATAGATGAACGAAGATTCCCCGTAATTCGTGAAAAATTACCATAGTCTAAAAACCTTCCCCATTTACTCAACAATTAATTGACTTGAAAAATCCCTCACATTCAATAAAATTTGAGCTCGAAAAAAAAAAAGATTTATGCAGTGATGAAAAGGAGTCGTTTCTTCGGGGACTTTATGCTTGCTTCAAAAGAAAACCGTCGAATTGCTTATTTTCAAGGTTTTTTTCATGAGATTCATGAGAGAGGATAAGGAAAAATATTTTTGATCTCAAATCGTTTCGAGTAAATATATTTTAATCTTTTTGGAGAATGAAAATAACTATTGAGATTGCTGCTGGAGAGTTAAGAAGAATTTTCTTTTGAAACTAGCTGAACTTGTACCCCCTTTTTTTGAAAAACTTTAGAGAGAAAAAGCTTAATTTTAAAATTTGAAGGAAACTCGTTGTTCTCAGATCGTATGAAGCCTTAAAAAAAAAAAAACTTTTGGTTATTCAAAATTTTCAACAAAAATTTCCCTCAGATTCATAAGATTGATTTTGATGCAAAAAAAAAAGAGAGAAAAAACTCAAAGAAAACTTTCATTCTCTTTGAGAAATAAAAGACATAGTTTTTCTCAAGCAAGCCTCAACAGCTTACTTTGAGAGCTTTATAAGGACGTAAAACATTTTTTCTGAGTCTAACCTTCCGAAACTTTGTTATCTCAACCGGTTTGGATTGAAAAACGCATAGTTAATTAATGAAGTCGTAATATTAATAATAATTAATTTAAAGTTTAATTTCTGGCTTATCATGTGACTTATCTATTGAAAGAGTTTTTGGGGGATAATTCTAGAGAAGCTGCTCATTAAACTCCTGTTTCAAACAGTTTATTGTTGGAATGATATGTCCTTGCAAGATTTTATGAGGATTGGCAGATACTGACCAAGTTTTCTCCATTAAGAACTCACTAGTCTCCCTTGGCTCGATTAACTATTTTTAGAAAATAATGGTTCGATTTATTGATGAGTAAGTTTTCATCCAATCAGCTGTAATTTTAATCACAGTTTTTACTTCAAACGAGTTGGGGAAATCCTGGAAGGAGGCAACATAAGAAACTTAAAACCACAGCGTAAAGGAGAATAGAGAATTTATTTATTCTACAAATTTACATCGAATGTTTGAGATACTTTTTGGATTATCTTTGAATACTTTATTTATAAGTTATGATTTTGATATCAGGAAAATCAGAGAGTGTTCTTTATTAATCTGTATCTATCTATCTCTATTTAATAAACTCAAGAAAAAGTTTATTAATTTTCTCACAACAATAAAAGTTTTGATATGGAGGAAGAAAAAAGTGCGAACTTTATTCAATCCCAAGGACCTTCTGAACCTCGTGCAGTCCTTGAAGATGTCCAATGGCAGTGGCAATCTGGTCTCGACCGTTGGAAGGAAAAAGATCCTGCCAAATGGACTTGGCAAAACTATTCAGATGAAGAATGCGCTATAGTTGAAAAAGCTTTTTCCCTCAACGAAGAGCAAGTTGACTTAAACTTCTACGAAATTGATCTCAAGAGGATGCTTCAAGTGGACAAAAGGTCCAGGGATCGAGTCCGAAGAGTTAGAAGAAAAGGAAACAATGAATTTCTTATGGCACCCCAAACTATTCTGCGAGATCAGAAGACAATGAATGAGGTGTTTGGGACCATTCAGCATTTTCTGAACTTTATAGCGAGGAAGACACCCGAAACAGACCAATTATATCAAAGACTGAAAACCCTGACTCTTGAATTGCAAAATCAAGACTTTGAAGATGTGATCCAGCAAGTTGTTAAGTGTATTGAGATATCAGCAGAAACAAGAGAGAAAATAATCAAGACAAGATCAAGCTCAAGTTCTTTCAGATCAAATTTTGTGTCTGAAGGTCAAAAAATCATAAAAGCCATCAGAGATAATTCGACAACCTTCGGAGACTTTTTAAGAATTATTTTGAAAATATATACGATGGAGACTTTTCTTTGTTATTGGCTGAATGAGCTTCTACGAAGTGAAGATTGGGAAGAGATGAACGTGCTTGGACCATATTTGGTGTGTCTGATTTATACATTCCAGCTCTCGGGGTATGTAATCAAATACCAGGAATCTAAAGGATTTGTGAACAACCTCCTTAAATTGATTGGGAAACAGAAACTCTATCTCTCTAGAGGAATAGCTTTGAACAAAGAGCACTTTGAACTTTATAGCCCTGAAAAGGTGAAATATTTTTCTTGGAATGGAATCACTTCAACTTCAAGAAGCAAGGAGATATCACTCAATTTTATCAAATCTTGTTTGCGACATGCCGAAAAATTTTATGAGCCAAAGATTGGAGTCCTCTTTCTAATTGAAACCGATTTTGCCTCCTTAGAAGACTGTGAAGGAATAATCGATCCCTTCGAAAACTCTTTGAGTCAATTTCCAGAGGAGTAAGAGGTATTACTTGCGCCTGCAACGGTTTTTAAATTCCTCAAGGCTCGTTTGATTGAAAAGAATATCTATGAAATCAGTTTAAAAATTATGAAAAAATTTGATGCAACAAACGAGAACATTCCTCTGCTTGGAACTCTCCTAGATCAATCTCTTTTAAAAGACAAGGCAATCATGGATGGATTCCCCTCACAGCAAGCCTTTCAGCTGCTAGATCTCTTAAGGGGGGACAAGTTGATACGAATGATCGAGATTCGAAACTCAAGGATTGATGAACATCTTATGGAGGAAATTGAGAATATGCGAAGAACAACTAAAGTGCAGAAACAAGATATTAAAATAATCAATAGTACTCTCATCATTAGAAATATAAGTTCTCTTGCTCATTATTTTTCACCTGAAAGCTTGGGCAATATCATCACACGAAACAAAATTCAGTTCCAGAAGGGAAACATGAGATGGAATCATTATGGTAAGGTGAAGCTGATCCTGAAAGAAGAGGCCCTCAAAAATCTCCAAATAGATGGCCAGTTCAAAGAACTGTGTGAAAGTTTGAAACATGAGAGCCGAACTACAAGTCTAGAAGTTTCAGCGATCAATATGAAACTCAAAAACGATGAGTTTAGATCTTTCCTTGAGGGAATAAAAGGTATGAAACACTTGGAAAACCTCAGTTTGATATTAAATTCAAAAATTGTGAGGTCAACTGAAGATATCTCTCATTTCTGTCTGATGATTGAATCCTTAAGCACTTTGAAGCAATTATCAATTGGGCTTGCTTTTTCCAATAAAGGATTAGAACTCTTCAAAAAAGCACTCTCATGCCTCAAGTCTTTGCAACATCTCCATCTTGATTTCCAATCATGCAAACAGGTCTCTGATGAAGGGCTTGATCATCTTAAAACTGCACTCTTATCGCTCAAATCTTTACAACTTCTATCATTAGACCTGAAAAATTGCGACAAGATCTCTGATGAGGGACTCAATTATCTCAAGGCAGCACTCCAGTTCCTTCCATCTTTGCAGTCTTTATCTCTTCATTTTCAGGACTGTAACAAGATCTCAGATAATGGAGTTTCTCATCTCAAGACTCCACTCATATCAATCACCACTTTGCAGTATTTGACTCTGAATTGCAGCTGGTGTAATGAGCTCTCAAACGAAGGGCTTCATCAAATAAAAACTGCACTCTTATCTCTCATATCTTTGAGGCATCTATCTCTTGACTTTACAAGATGTGACAAGATCTCAAATAAAGGGATAAAAAATCTTCATATGGGACTCACACCACTCAAGTCTCTTCAATATTTATCTCTCAACTTTGCAAGATGTTTCAAAGTCTCAGATGAAGGACTCAATCACCTCGGCGCTGCAATTCTACGACTCGGATCTCTCCAACATTTATCTCTTGACTTGACAAAGTGTGACAAGATCTCGAATAAAGGGATACAGCATCTTAATATGGGAATAGCATCAGTCGTATCTCTTCAGCATTTGTCTTTGAATTTTAATGAATGCTCCTTGATCACAGATGAAGGACTTAACCATCTTCAAATTGGACTGGCATCCCTCTCTTCTCTTCAGCATTTATCTCTTAGTTTGAATCAATGCACAAATCTATCAAGTTTAGGACTCAAGTATCTCAAGACTGCACTCAAATCACTCATTCTCCTACAGCATCTCTCCTTTGACTTCACAAGATGTGATAAGATATCGGATGTAGGACTAAACTCGATAAATATTGGACTCACATCACTTAAATTTCTCCAGCATTTATCTTTAAATTTTGGTTGGTGTCAAGAACTCTTAAAGAAAGGACTAAACCACCTCGATGCTGCTCTTTCATCACTCCCCCTATTGAAATATTTATCTCTTGATTTGACATGGTGTGACAAGCTTACAAATACAGAATTTAAATCTCTGGCTGACTCTCTCATCCCGCTCATATCTTTGCAACATCTCGTTCTTAATTTCAGTTTTTGTCAACATGTTTCAGATGAAGGGCTCAATCATCTTAGAAATGTGCTTTCACAGCTCACAGACCTACGACATTTATCTCTAAATTTTTCTGGTTGTGGGAAAATCACAAATAAAGCAGTAAATCAGCTCAAGGATGAACTGAAATCAATTCCATACTTGGAATATCGTCAATCCGAATTTGTATAATTTCATCAGGCGAAGTACAAGAAGAAAATAATTCATAAATTCTTATTGTATTTTCATCCAAGGGCTTCTGATTATGAGAGATCAATTTTTTTTTCTAAATGAAAAATTTTCTATATTTTTGATAGAAAAATTTTAGAGGTCCAAATGAGCTTTCAAATATAATTTCTTCACTTTCAATTTTGCCCTCATTTTTTTTTAACATTCAAATTAAATTTCAAAACCCTCATCTTGTTTTAGAGAAAGTAGTCAAGCTTGAATTTCAAAAGGGAAAGTCTCTTCCAAAAATTATCTTCGCCAAATTCTCTTGTCAAAGATTGACATGAATTTTTTCAGACTTTTTCAAAAGTAGTTGTCAACAAAAAAGCTTTCTTCATTTGTATCAATATCAAAATTCTATTTACAGCAATATCAAAATTTATAATAAATCAAAATTCTCTTCTATATAACAACACTCGCATTTGGGAATTTCATTTGCAGCATCTCTTGAAGTTGAAGCTTCTTTCCATAAAACACCTTCGGACACCTATTTCACCACATCAACTCAAATCCACTATCTCCTTACCCAAAAATCGCAAATCGGATCTCTTTTAAATCATCAAGGCCTTCTAAACTTTTCCCCAAACACAACACTCCCTCATTGGTAATCTCTTCACATCTAAAACGCTTTAGAAGGCTCGTTTTTCTTCCCTTTACGATGTCAGCATGAAAGTGGAACTTTGTAAACATTTCAGGTTCTTGATCCATTCGCCCAAACTTATTAACCCAATATCTGTTATCTTCTTGCATCTATTTCCCAAAATTAACAAAATATCAATCATATCTACGCACTCTTGAAAATTCAAATCAACGGTTTTTAACAAGACTGACCCCATCAATGCTTCACTTAGACTCACCAATCCTTTGTCGTCAATCTCACGATTCCTATTAAATTCTCTCAGTTTCTTTATTTCCTCAATTATTTACAAATTGAAGTGGAGAGAAAGATCCTGTAAACAAACCAATCTCCTGAAACCTTCGCTTAAACCTGATAATCCTTCACTTGAAATCTTCCCACATCTAAAAGAAATATTAAGAACAACCAATTTGTCTATTCTTTACGTGCTAAAATCCAAAGAAAGTCTCTGTAAATAAATAGCTGAGAATAATGCTTTTCCCAAGCTTAATAAGACTGTGTCGTTCAGAGACGAACAATACTGGGCGCCTATCTGGAGACTCTTGAGAAAAATCTTGTCTTTAAAGCTCTCGCTCAATTTTACGAACCCTTCATCTGTTATCTTTCCACACCTAGCCAGAAAGTAATCACAGACATTGAGATTTTTTAAATACATGGCGAAATTCAAATCAAATTCCTGTAAGGAGGCTATTTCTTTGAAACTTTCACTCAAAGAGTTCAAGCCAATATCTGTCATTGTTGAACATCTATGAATGTTATTTTCTCAAGTAAGTATTTCTTTCCATCTTTACAAGGCAAAATCAAGTTTGACAGTCTCCAAACATCTAAATCTCTTCAAAGTTTCGCTTAACTTGAAAAGTCCATCATCACCAATTTTCCTACACCTACAGATTCCATTTTAAATCGCCCTCTAATAATACCCTGTAAAGTTCAGACTGCAGCTTTTTAACGTCTTATTTGACCCCTTCAAACTTTCCTTGAACAACTCGATCCCTTCCCCTGAAATCTCATGACAACTAAAATATTAATTAAACTCTATTTAATCCCCTACTATGTAAAATTCAAGGCCAACTCCATTAAAGTATTGATCCCTTTCAGTCCTTCTCCCAATCTTTGCAGTCCTTCATTAGTCATTTGGACACAGCTTTCATACAAGTAAGACAGATAAAACGCACTCCCTTACTATTCAAAATTTATGTCCAATTTCGCTAATTCATGATTCCTCTTCAGGCCCTTCACCAGGCTCCAAATTCCTTTTTCACTCAACTCTTGACACCTTTGAGAAATTATCCTCTTGATCTCTAAAAAATCAGAGCCCCTACCAGGAGAAATCTAGCTTTATACTCTTGAGGAAACGACATCTCTTGAGTGCTTGGCCCAAGTGATATGCCTCAAGATCTTTCATCTGCCTTGAGCTAGATATATATGAGTATGTATTCCCACATTATCTTCTGAGAACTTACCATAAAAAATTTAGCCCAAGATGCTGAAGACAGTCATAGCTCTTGAGCCTTTCACAAAGATGTTTCAATCCGAGGCGAATATCTCGACATCTATTGGAAATGGTCAGTTCTCATCTCTTGAAATAACTACTCTGAACAGTCAATATTGAGGTGTTGCATTTTCTTGGACGTTTCGCTTGCTAATGAGAGCTGAGAAAGCTCTACAGCTCTATTTTCTTGTCTGTGAAAAAATGAGAGTTAGATATCCCAATATATCAATATTTTATACATTCCTTTTTTGTAAGTCCAAGCTCTAGCTTTGATATTCTTGCTCAAACATTCATTCAAAGTGTTGATATTGTACTGGATTTCCTCCCTAGCATTCCATCAGAAAATTACATGGGATTTTTCTTCTTTACATCTGATGATGGTTGTTAATTCTTCTTTGATTAGCTTCGAACTCCTCGAGTTTAGTGTTCAAATTAGAAGATTCCATTCCTTTGTTGCCAATTAGAAGAGTTCATTCAACTTAAAGGAGATACTTATTTTGTCTTCTTTGTGGCAAGTTAATAACAAATTTTCTGCTGAGTCCATTTATAGAGAGTTTTTAATATTTTTTAAGAAGGTATATTCTCCCGGATCAGTTTCTCATGAAAACATTTTTTTGCTCATTTCCAGCAAATTTAGCTTCAATCCACAAAAGTTTTTTGTAACATTGTTTTGGAAAAATTTTTCGCTTTATGGTTTCAATAAATGAAGAAAAGAAAAAAGAAAATTTCAGTGTTGAAAAAGGCTTTTTTGCGGCTCATAGCAGTTTTTTATCAAATATGGCTGCTTTTTGTTACATGTAGGAAAATTTTTCAAAAGGAGGAAAAATTTTGAATTTTAGATTTCTTTAAAAATTTTCAAAGAATAACAAAAAATTGTTGAGTTTCCTTTCTCTTATTCTTATGTCATCTCTTCAGCAAGGTCTAAGAATTAAAAAAATAAATTGAGTCCTTTCCTCTCATCAAAATGATAAAAACCTTTTTCCTTTAACTCTTTTCAATAATTGTTCATAATCACAAAGATCACAGAAAAAATTCAAGGAAGATAGCCGCAAAAATCTCTTAATTTATGGCAAAATTTTCCCAAAACTGATTCAAAGGAAAAATAAAATTTCTTCCAAACATTTTGAGATTCTCTTTGGCAATATGAAAATCTTTCAGCAAGAGAAAAGAATCATAATTCATTAAAGGTCACAATAATCGTCAAAGATTTAAACTCATTTAAATCACAGAGGCCTTCAAAAGCAGTAAGGCCATTCCCTTCACTCAACGTTATTTTTCCGAGGTAATTTCAATATCTTTGATCAATAATATTTTCAAAGCCCTTTTCCAATTAACCCTTTCCATCAAACAAACCAAAAATTAAAACGTCTCATCTCAATTAAAAAAAATCATTTCAAACTCAAAAAAAACCCAAATTACTACTTTCTCTCAATGCAAAAGAAAGGCTCAATGCACACACCTTCCCACAAACCTTCCCCAAGTCCACATAGCACTGACCTAAATATCTACACTGACAAGCAGTCTTCTGTCAAACCAAGTCTTCCTCCTTCTAAAAACCCCAGTCTCAGCGATAAACCTCTTGAAATGCCCATTAACCCTGATCCTCAATCCCAACCTCAGTCTTCCCGAACACCCAAAAGTCACATCCAATCAAACCCTGAGCAAACCACGATAGAGAATCCTCTTCCTCCTCTTCAAGCGACTGCAGAAGAACAAAAGGAAGAAACATTTCAAGAGGAAATCCAAGTTGTTTCCTTCCAAGGAACAAAAGAGCCAGAAGAAAAAAAGAGTAAAGCGATTCTCAAAACGATTGGAAAAGTGCATAGAAAGACTTTGTCAAGACTAGAAATCGCCCTTGTAGAGCTTGAAGAGACTCAGAATCTGAGAAATTGGCTTGATTTCCTCACAATAAAAGATCTTGTTATGTTACTTTCCCTCAACAGGTTTATTTCCAAATACTTCAAAAGGCGAATCTGGGAGCGAATCTTTTGTAAGTATTACAATGTTTCCAGTCCAAATCCCTTGCTTTCCAAAGAGAAGCTTCCTGGAATACTAAAGAATAGCATTGTGTCAAAAACAACAAACTTATTAGAGAATATCCAGGCACAAAGCAAAACTATCAAAGGAAAGGTTCTCATCGATAAAGGGACTTCCAATGTCGCTACTGATCGAAGATTTGAGCGAGTTTTGCTTCATTGGACATATAAACTTCCAGCTGGTGACAATGAAGGTCCAGATCTCGTCATAGAAAACCGATTTTTGAGCTATTATCCAGGAGAAAAGAGACTGGTTATATGGGAGTTAGAACGAAGATCAGGATCGAATAAATTACTCGAAATGTTACATCCGATTGATGATGTATTGAAAGATTATTGTCTTGAGGGAGATAGCTACATTATTCTCAAGTTTGAAAGACAAGAAATCGGCAAAGAACCCTTCTTAAGCATCTATTACCTCGATATAAGAAGCCTCCAGGAACCCGAGATCACTTCAGAGAATATCAAATTTATAAAGGAGTATGCATCATTAACAGTTTTTATAACAAACCTGCCAACGTCAGCTCTCAATTCACAATCAACCAAAAGAAAAGTCCTGAAGGATCCAAGCCAGGAAGAGCTCAAGAACTTGTTCCACGTCGAAGAGAAGCAAGAAGAAAAGGAGGTTCATTTCAGATCAGAGACTTATCAGTGTAGTTTTGAAGGGTTGAAGGCTTTCGCGAAGAACAACCTCGCGTGCTGTATAGATTATGATTGTTGTATAATGCTCTTGGCAGATATGGAAAGGCAAGATGGATTTAGAATTGTGCCCTTGAGATATTCATATCCAGTCCTAATGACTCAAACAATCGAATTAAATGAAAACAAAGATTGTCTATTGGTTGGGTCAAATCAAGAAATTATCGAGCTAACTGTTCAAAAAGAAGAAGGAAAGTTGAAATATGAGTCGAATAGAGTGAAACTGAAGATTCTATTCCAGAATAAAATGAAGATATTAACCCTCCAAGAGGGGTTATTTATCCTTTATGATGATGAAAAATGGGCCATTTGCCAAGTTAACAAAGGGATCATCGGATCTCAAGAGATAAGGAATTGGTTCAAGAAGGAAGAGAGAGCGAAAATCGGTAGTCTCTGGGTGGAGAATAAATCTACAGTTTGTATAAGAATTGACGTGGTAAGATATGATAAAGACTGGAGAGGATATTTTGAACAGGGAATTTATAAAGCAGATATGAAAGTTTTACAAACAGGAGGCAAATTTAAAGAAGTAATCCGGATGAAAATGAAAGAAGAGATGATGTATAGACAGAGAATTGTCCACACTGTGGATGAAAAAACTGTTCTCATGTGTTACTTTGTCAGCGTGAATATCTTGGAGAACAAGTTCGTGATCGAGTTTTGGAGAAATAAAGGAGAGGTTTCCGAAGAGAAGATCCTTGGAATGGAAAGAGGAGTTATCCTCAAAGAATATCCTGAACATAAGAAACTAGTTTGGAAGGAGTCTTTTGAAGAGAGAAAGTTGATTGTGAACATCTTGGGGAATGGGTTGGCGAGTGAGAGATTTGTTTATATTTTGGATTTTGATAATGTATGGGATTTAATTAGATATGAAGGTAAACATAAACCTAGAGAAATTCTATAAAGCCCATGATATAAACATAGTAAAAATACAATTCAAAACTAGCGCACAGAAAAAGCTAGCTTTACAAGATTTTATATGTTGTCAATTCAGTACTCAGTTGTTTTCCTTCTATCACCGAATCAATCAACCACTAAAAAATGAATTAATTCCACAATAACCCACCCAACTAATTTACTTGGAGAGTAACTAATTTGACATAATTAGGGATTCCAGTGAGCTTCTTCTTGGTATTCTTTCTTCTGATGCATATATCGCATAACTTGATATTCTGATTCACAGAACCGCCGGTTAATTCAATTAATTGGGTAATATCTTGAGTTTCCACGTTATTAATTGGCATGTCTTCGATTTCTTTATCAATATTAAACTTGATCTTCTGCATCAATCCTATAAAGAAAATTACTCAAGGAACCCCAATAAACCCGTTACCTTTTCTCGAATTAACCTCATAATCCCACATATATCCTTTATAATCAAGCAATTTTCCAGCTTTTTCGCTCTCCAAAATCCACTCTCGCCTCACGATGGGTTTTCCTCTTGCCATACTGATAGCAACCTTGAAATTCTTGCCAACTTCTTCTCCTTCATATACCAATATCCCATGATTATCGATGTTCTTCCAGCTGTCTTCAACATACTTCACGCCGTATTTCTCACATAATTTCTTCATTTCTCCCAATTCTGTTCTCTTCACTCCATCAAACATCACCTTCAGCTCCTCTTTGACGACAGCAGCAGGACTTTCTTTCTTGACAAAGAAACCAAACGATTCTAACGTTCTATTTTGGCCTATTCCAGCATCTTTCTTCTTTCCATTAGTCTTCTTTGGTGATGCCTTCTTTTCACTTTTCACGGGGGTAACTGGCACAACCGCCTCTTTCTTTATTCCATAATCTAAAGCTCTCCTGCTCTCCATTGTCTTTGCTGGAGTTCCTAAGATTGACTCTTCTTTTGCTTCATTACTGGCTTTATATTCTTCGTCATACACTTCACAGATGTCCTTTATCAATGTATTCAAATTTTCTTTGCCGTTTATTGAGCTCTTATTGACTGATCCTGCTCTTGTAACCGGAGTCACTGGAGTCTCAAATTTTGTGCTCACAGAGCCCAATTTCTTCGACCCTTTACCCACAAACAGCAAGTTTGTGGCTTCCTTCACGATCTTGGGGGTTTCTGGAGCTTCTTCTTCCATTCCATGAGCTCCGCAAGCAGGCTCAAGGTTCATAAAATCTTGGCTTTTGCCACAAATCTTGTCTTCTCCTGGAGGAAGAATCTTCACCTTTGAGCTCCTTGTGCTCCTTAAGCTTCTGTTTGATTTCTCTTCAACCTTTTCTTCTTCCATTCTCATTCTAAAAAGACGACTATTCGACCCTTCTGAGGCCTTATTAGCGTATTTTAGAATCATGCTGCGAACCTTCATTGATTCCTCATCTTTTTCGCGTTTATGAAGAAAGGCTTGGACGTCGAAGCGGTTCAATTTTTCTGGTTCGCTGACAACTCCTGTCGATGGTTCATCTTCTGCCAGCATGCCAAAATCGAATCCTTCCAAGTCTCCAAACTGGCCACTTTGAAGAATTCTTTTGTGAAGAGTTCCTTTACGAGCCATTGCCTTGTCTTCCTCAACAGAAGATTTGCCTTCGCTTGCTTTACCTTTGCTTCTGGTGCCGAATTTCAATGTTCGAACAACAGAACTATTGCCGCTCTTTTTGAGATCAATGTGGATCTTCTTTCCACTCTTACTTCTGCTCACATCTCGAACTATGGGATTCTATGTTAGGAGATTTCAAAATACATGAAGTTACGTTTAACTTTTTTCGTTTTGTGGGTTTCAAGGCTTGATAAATTCTTTGATCTTGTTGAGCCTTTACTTGCGGATCCTGGGGTTTCCATTGTGAATCTTGTTCTTTTCTTCTATTGAAAAATTCTAAGATTCCTCTCAATTAAAAACTATCTTACGGTGACCTTTGTTGAAAACGTTGACTTCTCCTTATCTGAATCCCGTGGTGGATACTTGTTAATATCAGCACAGTGTCCATTCTCCAAACAACTAAATCTGTTAAATAAAGCCCTCTCCTCTAATTTACTCTTCGAGCCAAAGGGAATTGACGATGGGGATTTGATATTCTCTTGCTTTTTGCAGGGTTTTTGATGCTCCGTCTATAAGTCAAATGTTAACCCCTAAATATCATCATAATAGCATTTACCTTTCCAGATTACCAGAGTGCATTTCTTATTTATCCTTCTTTCCACCTAATGATAGCCTTTAGAAATCACTCAAGCTCCTTCAATTCTACTACCTTAGCACCAAGTTCTTCGAGATACTTGTAGGTGGTCTCAGAGATATTGTTCTTCTCAGCAAAAATCTCAACATAGACAGTCTAGAAAACTCATTAGGTTCCCAAAGGATTCAAACTCTTACAAAGCCCCTCAAGGGGATTTCGGTGGAGCGGTCACGGGACTTTTGGCGAAGCCTGCTTTTGTAGCTTTCTTTCAGATCGGAGATAGAATGACCTTGGGCCATCAAGTCCTTTTCGGGGGTGACGAGGGAGTTGTCCATGTCAAGCTCATGGGGAAAGGTCATAGAGTCAGTAATCATTGAAAGTTTAGTAAGCTATTATAGAATGGGAAAGATGTAACGAGACAAAAATGTGACAGAATTGCACAAAAGGAAAATTTGTAAATCCCCTCCAAAATATCCATTTGAAATACTCCAAGGGATATCTTGATTTTTCTTCTGAAATCTGATTGGTTAATTTGGTTTGCAATTGGATTTATTAAACAGTATCTTGATTGTAATTTGGATAACTAACCTGCAACTAATTACCAAGTGTCTTTTTAGCATAATCACTTCAACTAAATTTATCTATTTCCCCACTCTTTTTAAATTCAAACTCCCTATAATTGCAATTACTGTATTACCTCGAAAAAGACGGCCCTCGAAACGACGGCAAAATTTCAGAAACCTCGAAAGTTTTCGGCACCTTGCATTTTTTTTCGAGGTCATGTAGATCCCTTAAGCCCAATAAAATAA
>Ga0182738_1002763_pt1 | contig 20626 bp, 19 predicted proteins | sample eDN5th30CBELigMG_FD_128876 | JGI IMG/M metagenome (GOLD analysis project Ga0182738, IMG submission 128876) | Enriched Miracle-Growth compost microbial communities from Emeryville, California, USA - eDNA 5th pass 30_C BE-Lig MG (version 2)... ... | reverse complement strand
GCTTCGATCCGCTCGGCCATTGAAATCTCCGTCACGCCTCGTTCTTATCCGAGGTAGCCGATTATCCCGAGAACTTCAACCGCCTACCCGCTAAACAGGTACGTGAGGCCGGGACCGGCGCCGGATCGCGGAGGCCCGCGCGCCCCCTTGTAGCCGGCCTCTGTGAGGCCGGGACCGGCGCCGGATCGCGGAGGCCCGCGCGCCCCCTTGTAGCCGGCCTCTGTGAGGCCGGGACCGGCGCCGGATCGCGAAGGCCCGCGTCCCGGGGTCACAGACCCCGGCTACAATGCGAAGAACCCGTCCACCCGCTTGGAACCGCCGATGGTAATCCCCGATCATCGCCGCGGAAAGTGGCTGGCGACCCGATCAATCAATGGGGTACAGTTGGTTCCGCCCCGGCCTCGCGACATTTCCAGGAATCCCCCCGATGCTCACCGGCGATCTGGTTCGCGTGAAATACTCCAAGGAGCGGGTTTTGCCGCTCTATTTGAACCGCGAGAGCGCGCAATGGCTTGAGGCGGCCGAGAGCCTTTTGATGATCTTTCGCGAGGGGGTCGGCCGGACCCGGGGCGAGATCGAGGGGGAGATCGACGAGCTTTTCGGCGGGGGGGGCAAGGCGACGCTGGTGCATCGGGGTCTGGCGAAGGTTTTGGAGGACGGCGCCGAGTTCGAGGTCGTCGCCGACATCCCCCCGGACGTGATCCGCGAAAAAGTCTTCACCGCCGCCGCCGCCCATCGCCGCGAGCTTGGCAAGCCATCGGTGGAATCGAGCAACGTCGACGAGACCGAGATGAACCCGATGCGCGGGCCTCGCCCCGCGTTTCGTCGAGACAAGGTGCTGGCGGCCGTGGCCGAAGAACTGAACGTCACGCCCGAGACGCTGCTCGACGGCCTTTTCGCCGACCTTCGCGACGAGAACCGAATGCTCTCGTTCACCGACACGACCGCCCAGCGGCTGATCGACCGCTACAACGTCGCGTTGGCCCAGGCGGTGCTGCTCCGCTCGGTTCGGGTGCTCGCCGACGTTCGGGGCGAGACGCCCCAGCGCTTTCGGCAACTCTTCCGGCAGATGAAGTTCCATCGGCTGCTTTACCGGGTTTCCGGAAGCATGCGCGACGGCTACACGTTTCATATCGACGGCCCCTTAAGCCTCTTTAGCGCCACCACGCGCTATGGCTTGCAAATGGCTTTATTCCTCCCCGCGCTTTTGCGATGCAAGGATTTCCGGCTCGACGCCGAGCTGCGATGGGGACCGAAGCGCGAGCCGCGCAGCTTCCACGTCGACCGCGGCGTCGGCCTGATCCCCCACCAGGCCGACACCGGGGTTTACGTCCCCCCCGAGATCCCGGCCTTCGCCGAGCGGTTCCGACAGGTCGCCCCGGCCTGGGAGCTGACCGAAGTCACCGAGATTGTCGAACTCGGCCGCGAAGGCGTCTGGGTCCCCGACTATCGAGCCGTCCACAAGGAATCAGGCGTTGACGCGTTCATCGAAGTCGTCGGCTTCTGGAAGCGGTCGACCCTGGACCGCCTCCTCGACCAACTCCCCCGCCTCGGCCCCCCCCGGTTCGTCCTGGTCGTCTCCGAAAAACTCAAGGTCGACGAGGCCGCCCTCGAAAAGTTTCCCGGCCCCATCCTCTGGTTCAAGGAAATCCCCAGCGCCCCCGAACTGGCGAACCTGCTGGGGAGGTTTTTAAAGGAGCCCGGGGAGACGGCCAAGTTGTTTTGAGAGCGCGGCGAATCGTTTGTAGCCGGCCTCTGTGAGGCCGGGACCGGCTTGGGTCCCACGGCCCGCCCCCGGGGTCACAGACCCCGGCTACAACAAATCGCCCGGGACCGGCGTCGGATCGCGGAGGCTCGCGTCCCGGGGTCACAGACCCCGGCTACAAGGTTCTGGGGGCCTTCAACCCGTCAATTCCCCTCCGGCGTCTTCACGCGGAACTCGCGCGTGCTGAAAATCCAGGCGCCGAGGGCGATGAAGAAGGCCGACGCGCCGAGCAACACTTCAAGCGAGGTCGACGGCGAGGGCGCTTCGGCCAGATCGATGGCCCAGTCGGCGGGATTCAGGCCGAGCCAGGCGATGCTTAAAACCCGGAGATGGTGGATGATCGTGACGTAACGGAGCAGAAACGGGATGTTCGCCAGGGAGACCTCGAACACCAGGATATAGAAAATCCCGACGCTCAAGGCCCGCTTCGTGAGCAGTCCCAAACAGCCGAAGATCGCGACGTAGGCCAAGACCCCCAGCGAGACCAAAGCCGCGACGATCCCCGCGCGCTGGAGCAGCCAATCGACGTCGCGGCCGGGCTCGCCCCAGCGCGCCGCGACCATCGCCAGGGCGGCGAAGACCGACGCCAGGGCCGAGGCCACAAGCGCCCCTCCCACGGCCTTGACCACGTAGATCATCCATCGGGGGATCGGCCGAATCAGGAAATACGTGAGCGTTTGCTCCTCCACGTCGTCCTGCACCAGGCTCGCCGCGAACAAGAGCGCCGCGAGGGGGATGACCGCGTGGAAGAAGAGGACGAAGAGGATCACCCGCTCGGCCTCCTCCGCCTCGTAGTGGGCGTCGTTGTGTCGAACCAACAAGAGCAAGGCCGTGGGCGCGACGAAGAGGAGCAGAAACAGCCAAATCCGCCGCCCGCGCAACAGCCGAGACGCCGTGATCCCCAGCACCGTCGCCAGCGCCGAGAGCGTCGGCCGGCCCGAGAACGAGGGGGGCGGAAGGGGAGGGGAGGCCGGGCGAGGAGAAACCGCCGCGTCGCGACTCATGATGTCACCAGATATTTGAACACGGCTTCCAGATTATCATCGTCCGAATAAATTTCCTCGATCAGCGTCCCGGGCTCGCGGGCCAACCGAGGCAATCGCTGATAGAACTGGCCGGGATCATGTGTCTCAATGACGATCGAACCCCCGGCGCGGGGGATCTCGATCCCGACCACGTCGTCCCATCGCGCGAGCTTCGACGCCAGCCCCCGCGAGTCGGGGCACTTCAGGACGATCCGATGCGGGTGGGCGTCGATCAGGTCTCGAATCTGCCGAACATCGCCGAAGGCCACCAACCGCCCTCGATTCATGAGCACAATTTTGGGCGTTAATGTTTGGACCTCGTGCAAGACGTGGCTGGAGAACAGCACCGTCCGCCCGTGACTTCCCAGCTCGCCGATCAGGGTCATCAACTCATGGCGGGCGACGGGGTCGGTCCCGGTCAACGGCTCGTCGAGAAAGAGCACCCGGGGGTCGCCCACAAGCGCCTGGCCGAGCTTGATCCGCTGCCGCATCCCCTTGGAGTACCCCCGAACCGCCCGGTTGGCGTTCCGGGTCATCCCGACCATCTCCAAGATCCGGTCGACGGCCTCGCGGGCGGCCCGCCTTCCCAGGCCCGCCAGCGAGGCGCAGGCGAGTAGAAATCGCCGGCCGGTCATCCACTCGAAGAACGCGTCTTGCTCGGGACACAATCCGATATGACGATTTAAAGCCGCGTTGTTCCAGGGGCGACGGCCGAAGACTCGGACCTCGCCCCGGCTCGGCCTTAGCTGCCCGGTCGCCAGTTGCAAAAGCGTGCTCTTGCCCGCGCCGTTGGGTCCGAGCAGACCCGTCACCCCCGGCCCGATCCGAAGCGACAGGTTGTTGACGCCGATAACCTGCCCGTACCACTTCGAGACCGCCTGAAATTCGATCACGGTGGTCTCGACATCGCCTTCGCTTTCATTTATGTCCATGTCGCCACCCCCGTTTCATTTCAAGCGATCAAGCGACCGAACCCGCGTCGAGAGGATCGCGACCGAGACCACCGCCAGGCCCGCCAAAACGCCCGCCGACCACGGCCACGAGGGCTTGGAGCTTCCGAACGGTCCCGCGGTCGGATTGTCGTCGTCGAAAGAGGCCTCGAAGGCGCGTCGTCTTCCGAACGGCCCGAACGCCGACGCGCCCGATCGGGCCATCTCGCGACCGGCCCGAAACACCTCGCCGATCTTTTTCCATTCGGCGTCGGTGCCGAGCAGGGCGTCGCGGACGCCGCCGAGGTTCGACGTATAAGAGAGCAGGGGGGCCCAATCGCGTTGGGGGGTGGCGAGCAGCGCCCCCGAGGCGACGTTGCCGACCAGCCAGAGCCCCATCCAAAGCGCCGTGACGTGCCGAGAGTTCCGCGAGAGCGACGAGAAGGCGAGCATCAAAAGCCCCGCCGACGCCGCAACCACGAAGCTAAACGCCGTCGACGCCGCCAGGACGCGCCAGGTGTCGCGGAGCGTCGCCGGGTCGAGGCTGAATCCCAATCCAATCACATACGCCAAAACCACCGGCGCGAGCGTCACCGCCAGCAGAAACACGGCGATGATCCCCAGCTTGCCGATGAAATAATCGATCCGCCGCAGGGGCTTCGACAGGTAAAGCGGCAGGGCGTTAAAGCGCAAGTCTTGACTGATTAGATCGGGGCCGACCAGGAGCGTCAGCATCATGGAGAAGAAAATCTGGAACTCGAAGAACTGCGTGAAGGCGATCGTCCAGACGGTCGAGCGATACCCCTTCGGCCCCGCCCGAAGCTCCTCGGGCAAATTCTGGAAGAGGAACAGCCAGGGAGTCAGGATCGACGACTTTTGCTCAAACAGGCCCCAAATCCCCAGAAACGCCGCCAGGACGAGCGCGGGGAGAAGGGCGCCGACGAGCGTCGTGACGACCCAGCGGTTCTTGATCTGAACCTTTACCCCTTGCCGGGTGATGGCCCACCAGCGGGGGGCCCTGGTGGCGAATCGTCCGCTCCAGTGTTGATATCCTTGATCGAGAATCGGCATCAGCCAGGCTCCCCCCCAAGGGCCAGGGCCCCGAGAAAGACCTCCTCCAGAGTGCTCCGCCGGGGACGGAGCAACCGGATTTGCTCTTCGTGCGAATCGGCGATCTCCCAGAGCAGGGCCGCGGTCGCCCCTTCGGGAAGCTCGATCAACAGATGATCATTAAGCGGCTCGGCGGTCGCCCCGCGACGGGTTAGCAGCTCGGCGAACCGCCGTTGGTCGCCCCGAGTCCGCAGCTCGAATTGGCGATCATGGGCCCGCTTCAACTCGTCGATCCGCCCCGAGGCCAGAACTTTCCCGCCTCCCAAGACGACGACGTGATCGCAAACGGCCTCGACATCGGGCAGCAGATGGCTTGATATCAACAAGTTCATCCCCTTGGCCCGCGAGAGGTCTCGGCAAAGCTCCAAAATTTCCTCCCTGCCAGCCGGGTCCATGCCGTTGGTCGGCTCGTCGAGGATTAAAAGTTTGGGGTCATGAACAATCGCCGAAGCGATCTTCAAGCGCTGCTTCATCCCCGTCGAGTACGACTCGACCCGTCGATAGCGGGCCTCGCCCAGCTCAACGTAATCCAGAACCTCATGCGCGCGCTGAAGGGCGTCGCGCGGGGGCATCCCGACCAACTCGCCGGCATAAGCGACGAACCGAACGCCGGTCAGGCCCGGAAACAGGCACTCGTCCTCGGGCGCGAACCCGGCCCTTCGGCGGATCTCCAGGGCATCGGTCAAAATGTCGAGCCCCATCACCCGCCCCCGGCCCCGGTCGACGGCGATCAGGCCCAGGAGCGCCCGGATCATCGTCGTCTTGCCCGCGCCGTTGGGACCAAGCAGCCCCACCGCCCCCTCGGGCAGAGCCACCGAAAGCCCCGCCAGCGCCGTCACCGCGCCGTAGGTCTTGGTCAAATCCTCCAGCTCGATCAACATCGCGCCTCCGCCCCGCCCGCCGAAAAGTTCCGGGAGGGCGAGGCTCCCGCCGAGCCCCACGCCCCGCGCCGGATGTCCCGGGAGGGCGAGGCTCCCGCCGAGCCGCACGCAAAGCCCCGGCTCGGCGGGAGCCTCGCCCTCCCATTTGCGCCCCACGCCCAGCCCCGGCTCGGCGGGAGCCTCGCCCTCCCATCCAACCTCCATTCGCCCCGACCGCCGATTTATTGTCCGAGGGAAGTCCGCGCGAAGCAATCACCCACCGACAACTATCCATCTGGACACTATGCCAAAAATTTGCTAAACCAGGCTCGTCGGATTCAGACGCCTCCCGAAGTCCCAATTGGAATCGACCCATGATCGACGGCGAGCGCATTGAACCGAGGGGACGAGGGGCCGGGTTCAACCCGCCGAATCGGTTCGCCCCGGCGCATCACGAGATCGAGTTGGAGACGGTCGAGGACGACCAGGATTATTTGGAGAGTCTCCGCCGTCCCGAGACCGAGTTTCTCCCCGACCGCTCGCGGTCGATCATCGCCGAGAACCAGAGCCCCGACGTGGGCTTCGAGGTCAGCGTCAACCCCTACCGGGGCTGCGAGCACGGCTGTATCTATTGCTACGCGAGGCCAACCCATGAATACCTCGGCATGTCTGCGGGCCTGGATTTCGAGACGAAGATCCTGGTCAAGCACGACGCGCCCAGGCTCCTGCGAGAGGCCCTTGAGGCCCCCTCTTGGCGTCCCCGAGTCCTGGCCATGTCCGGCGTGACCGACGCCTATCAGCCGATCGAGCGGAAGCTTCGGCTGACGAGGCGATGCCTGGAGGTCCTGCTTGAGTTTCGCCAGGCGGTGGTGGTCGTGACCAAGAACCGGCTGGTGACGCGCGACGTCGATCTTTTGTCGGCGCTGGCCGAGCACGGCGCGGCGGGGGTCTTCGTCTCGATCACGACGCTAAACCCGGCCCTGGCGGCCCGGTTGGAGCCCCGGACGAGCCGGCCGTCGGGGCGGATCGAGGCGATTCGGGCCTTGGCCGAGGCGGGAATCCCCGCGGGCGTGATGGTCGCGCCGGTGATTCCGGGGCTGAACGACCACGAGATCCCGACCATCCTGGAGGCCGCCGCCAGGGCGGGCGCCCAGACCGCCGGATACACGCTGATCCGACTGCCATTGACCGTGGCGCCCCTGTTTGAGGACTGGCTCGGCCGTCACCACCCCGACGCGAAGGAAAAGGTGCTCGGCCGGATTCGGTCGATCCGCGGGGGCAAGCTCAACGACCCTCGATTCGGCGACCGGATGCGCGGCGAGGGCCCCATCGCCCAGATGATCGCCCGCATGTTCCGCAACTCGTGCCGTCGCCTGGACCTCAACCTCCGCCCCTGGCCCGTCTCGGCCTCGGCCTTCCAGCGCCCCGCGAAGCCCGACGGTCAGCTTTTGCTCTTTGATTGACGGGATCCGCTTACCAGCCCGACGCGCCAGCGAGTGCGTTGCCTTGAGCGGTTTACATTTGAGTTGCACGCGGGATGGGGGCCGAATTGCCTTCTCCCGCGAGGGCAAGATTATTCACAGTCGATGCAACCCCGCATCGGCAAAGGCCGGTCTTAAGCCCCGGAGGGGCGGTAGTTAATAGCCAGGGGGCGTCAGCCCCTGGACGACTAGGCCGTGGCATCCCCCTCTCCGCCGAGCCCCGCGGGGGCGACCGAAGTTCCGTTCACAATTGGACTTCCGTCGCCCCCACGGGGCACTCCTGACAATTTGTCCGACGGCGTCGGGTTCCCAGGGGCTGACGCCCCCTGGCTATTAACCGCCGCCCCTCCGGGGCTTACGGATGCTCTCCCGCGCGTCGGCCACTCTGACAAATGAGGTTGCATCGACCATGAATAATCTTGCGCGAGGGGAGAAGGGATGCTCGCGACAGCCTGTTTTGATTGTTGTATGCAACCCAATGGCAAACCGCTCTTGGGCCAAAACCAACGCACTCGCTGGCGCGTCGGGCTGGTAATGCTCTCTCCTCGCCGGACCTATTCCGAAATCCAGCAACTCCCACCCGGCCCGGTTGACTCGGGCCCCCCGGCCTCACTACAATTGTCGTTGGCAATTCCGGCGAAATAAACGGAGTGACCCAACGAATGGCCGTTCGATGGCGCGGACGCTTCGCGTTTTCCACTTCCAAGGATTGAACTCATGAGCGACGAGCGGAAACGAATCGGGCCGGTCGCGGCCCTGACCCTGGCGACGGCCCTGGGGCTTTCGGCCGTGTTTGTTCCTCCATCGGCCCGGGCGCAAGACAAGCCCCAGGAGGCCCCGGCCAAGGAGAAGGCCGACGAGAAGAAGACGGACGAGAAAAAGGCCGACGAGAAGAAGGCCGAGGCCCCCAAGGCGCGGATCGCCGTGTTCCGGCTTTCGGGCAAGGTGAACGAGACGCCCAGGGAGGAGATTTTCAACCTTGGCGGCAAGACGCCGACGCCGCTTTTGACGCTCGTTCAGCGGATCGACAAGGCCGCGGCCGACGATTCGGTCAAGGCGGTGGTGGTCCTGATCGATCAAGCCCATCCCGGCATGGCGCAGGTGGGCGAGCTTCGCAAGGCGCTCCAGCGGGCTCGCGAGGCCGGCAAGGAGGTCTGCGCCCACGCCGACACGATTTCAAGCCTCGGGCAATACGCCCTGCTTTGCGGCGCGGGGGAGACCAGCGCGACGCCGACGGCCGACATGTGGGCCACGGGCCTTTACGCCGAGTCGCCCTATCTCCGGGGCCTGCTCGACAAGATCGGCGTCGAGCCCGACTTCCTGACCTGCGGCGACTACAAGAGCGCCGCCGAGATCTTCATGCGCGACGGCCCGAGCAAGGAGGCCCAGGCGATGGAGAACTGGCTGCTCGACGGGCTTTATGACTCGGTAGTCTCCCAGATCGCCGCCAGCCGCGAGGTCGCCCCCGAACTGGTCAAGGCCTGGATCGACAGCGGACCCCACAGCGCCGAGAAGGCCAAGGAACTGGGGATGATCGACCGGGTCGAGCATCGCCAGGACCTGGAGGCCCGCTTGAAGAAGGCTTACGGCGACGACGTGGTTTTCGACCGCAAGTACGGCAAGAAGGCCGAGCCGAAACTCGACGCCTCGTCCCCCTTCGGCCTCTTGAAGTTCTGGGGAGAGCTGCTCGGCGCGGCCAAGCCGGCCGAGAAGAAGAAGGACGCGGTCGGCGTGGTTTACGTCGACGGCCCGATCGTCGTGACGGCGAGCGAGACCGCCGAACTGTTCGACGAGCAATCGGCCGCCGCCGACTCGATCCGCAAGGCGCTCGACGAGGCCGCGAACGATCAGACGATCAAGGCCGTGGTGCTCCGAATCAACTCGCCGGGGGGCTCGGCCCTGGCCTCCGAGATCATCCTCGACGCGACGCGACGGGTGAAGGCCAAGAAGCCCCTGGTCGTCTCGATGGGCAACGTGGCCGCCAGCGGAGGCTATTACGTCTCGTGCGGCGCCGACACCGTCTTCGCCGACGAGACGACCATCACCGGCTCCATCGGCGTCGTCGGCGGCAAGCTCGCCACCAAAGAGCTGTTCAACAAGCTCGGCGTGACCTTCAAGGCCAACCGAAGGGGCCAGAACTCCGGGATGCTCGCCTCCGCCGAAACCTTCAGCGCCGGCGAACGGCTCAAGATGCAAAGCTGGATGAACGAGATCTACGGCGTCTTCAAAAAGCACGTCACCGACGCCCGCAAAGACAAGCTCAAAAAGCCGATCGACGAGCTGGCCGGCGGCCGGGTCTACACCGGCAAACAGGCCCTTGAGCTGGGCCTGGTCGACAAGATGGGGACGCTGGCCGACGCCCTGAAGTTCGCCGCCGACGCCGCCAAGGTGACCGACTACGACGTCCGGGTCGTCCCCCATCCCAAGTCGTTCCTGGAGCGCCTGCTCGACGAATCCTCCGACGAAGGCAAAGGGCTGACGAACCTCGCCGCCCCCCGGTCGTTCCTCTTCAGCCAGGCGATCCCGGTCTTAAGCGCCCTCGACCCCGCCCGCGCCGACCTGGTCCGCTCGGCCCTCGGCCGGCTCGACCTGATCCACCGCGAAGGCGTCGTGTTGATGGCCCCCGAATTGGGGTTGGGCCGCTGAGCGCGGGCGAGCGCGGGGGGACGGAAGTCACATCCCCCCGCGCGATGCCCGAGGTCGCGCGAGGCGAATCACCAGAGACGTTGGACCGAGTAAGAATCCAGGGCGGCATCGCCACCGACGAGCGGGCTCCCTTCGACGATCGCCTGGGCGACCATCAGGCGGTCGAAGGGATCGCCGTGGTGAAGGGGCATGGTCGTCAGCAGCGCCGTGTGTTTGGGTTCGATGGGGAGGATGCGGAAGTCGTTCTCCGTGATCTCGCGTTCCATGAAGATCTGGTAGGGCTCCGGGAGAACATACTTGCGAAGCCGAATCTTGATGGCGATTTCCCAATAACTCGCCGGACTGATTTCGACGAGGTTCCGCGGGTCCGCGATGGCGTCCCCAGCCGCGGCGCTTAGGCGAGGATCATCCAATAGGAACCAAAGGAAAGCGTGGGTGTCGAGGAGCAGCCTCACCGCATGTACTCCTCGAAATCCTTAAGGTGCTCGTCATCCTCCTCCAAAATCACCAGCTTCCCCCGAGCGCTTCCCGGCCGGCGGGGCTTCCGAGGCGCGGCGTCGGGGCCGACGAGCTTCGCCACGGGACGGCGCCCTTCCAGAATGGTGATCTCCTCGCCGGGGGCGAGCCGGCCGATCAGTTGCGGCAGTTTGGCCTGCGCCTCCTCCAGCGTGATGGTCGTCATGGCGGGTCTCCATTCGATATCGATATTCCGATCAGGCGCCGACACGGACGTTCGGGGCCCCTTGATTATAGAAAGCGCGCCGTGGATTTCTCCTGGGGAGAAGAGCGACCGACGCTCTCCCCCTTTTCACCACATTCATCACAGCCCACCCCGTTCGCCCCGCGCCCGCCTTTTTTTTCCAAAATCATGAAATCCCCAGCGCCGTCGCGATGACCTTATTTCGATGGGGGAGGATCCGTCCTCGCCCGGCTCTTTGAAAATTCGGAAGAATCAACGCGGAGAGGAACGCGGCGAAAATGGCCGAACGAAGCCAATCCGCCGAGGGACCGAAATCCCCGGTGGCTGTCGCAAACGGTTCCGCGGAAAACAGGGGGATCCGACGAGGCGCGGAAATCCGACGCGCCGCGCGGAGCCAATTTCTGTCCGAACGAAGCCAATCGCCGACTCACAGGGTGCCCCGGGTTCGTCCCGAACCCGGGCGCGCGGCGCGCCGAACGAGGCTGATTTTTGGCCGAACGAAGCCAATCTCCGATCCGCGGTCGCCGAGCGGAGCCAATTTTTGGGCGAACGAAGCCAATCTCGGATGCGCGGGCGGCCCCGTCGGGTCGACCGATTGACAAGCCCTTCCGGGAGCGATAGCCTAAATTTCGGTCCCGCGCGGCGCGGTTCGGACGCTCGTCCCGCGCCGTGTTCTCGTTTGAATTTCCATCGACCCGTCAACATCTCCGCGACTTAACCCCATGCCCCATCGGGACGAAGACCAATTGCTCGAGGACTGCGAGGCCGTTTTGGGCCACGAATTTCGCGACCCCGAGCTGCTTCGCGAGGCCCTGACGCACGCCTCGGGAGCCAATCACCGGCTGGCCTCCAACGAGCGGCTTGAGTTTTTGGGCGACGCGATTCTGGGGGCGGTCGTCTGCGAGCGGCTCTTTCGCCAGTTTCCCGACTCGGAGGAGGGGGAGCTGACCCGGATCAAGTCGGTCGTCGTCTCAAGGGCGACCTGCGCGAAGATCGCCGGGGCGCTTGAGGTCGACCATTTCCTGGTTCTGGGCAAGGGGATGGGCTCGCGCGACCAGACCCCCTCGTCGCTCCTGGCCGACCTCACCGAAAGCCTCATCGGCGCGATCTTCCTCGACGGCGGCATGACCGCCGCGAAGCGGTTCATCCTCCGGCACTTCGGCCCCGAGATCGACGCGGCGGCCGAGGGGCGCGACGGCCTCAACTACAAGAGCACACTTCAGCAATCCGCCCAGCGCGATTTCGGCGAGACGCCGACCTATCTGTTGCTCGACGAGAAGGGGCCGGATCACTCCAAGTGCTTCAAGATCTCGGCCCGGATCGGCCGAAGCAGCTTCCCCCCCGCCTGGGGACGGAACAAGAAGGAGGCCGAGCAACGGGCCGCGCACAACGCGCTTTGCCAACTGGCGGGCGATCCCCTCCCCTTCGAATCGGACTGACGAGGTCGCCGTGAACGGTTCGCTCGTTTCCGATCTGGGGCTTGGGCCGGAGATTTGGCTCTTCCTCTCGCTGCTGGGCTGCGTCACCCTCTTCTTCAAGTTCAGCCGGGTTTGGAGCGTCCGAAACCTCGACCTGTTCCTCCTCTTCGCCCTGGTGCCCGGGATGATGTTGAGCGTCGGCGACGCCGCCAACACCCCCTGGCTGGCGTTCGTCCTGCTGTTCCTGGGCTCGGCCGCCTGGCTGGTCCGCTGCCTGGTCGACCTTGGCCTGCCGCGACGGCCGCTTCTGGAGCCGAACCTCAACGCCTCGGGGCTTTTATGCCTCTCGATCGGGGTGCTCGGCCTGCTTTTGGTCGAAACGGTCAGCCTGCCCGTTGAGGAAGGCGCGGCGCGGAACCCGGCGAAGCCGTCGGGCCGCGGGGATCTGGCCGACAAGGCGCCCGCCCCCGGCGAGGAGAACCCGGCCGTCAAGCAGGTCATCGAGATCGCCCCCTTGCCCAACTCGCTGAAACACCAGCGCCCCCAGGTGATCGTCTCTCGGGTGCTGGCGGTCCTGGCGCACCTGGCGCTCGTCAGCGGCCTCTGGCTGATCGGCTGGAAGCACTTCGAGCGGTCGATCACCGGCTTGTCGATGGCGGCCTGCTACCTGCTTTTGCCTTATACGAGGATGTCTCTGGTCGACAGCGGCCAGTTGATCTCCTCGGCGCTCATCATCTACGCGGTCTTTTGGAGCGCCCGGCCGGCGATCTCGGGTCTTTTGATCGGCCTGGCGGCCGGCTGGATCCCCGCCTGCCTGGGCTTGATCGCCCTTTGGGCCGGCTATTATCAGGGAAAGGCCCGGATCGTCTATTTCAGCGTCGCGGCGTCGGTGGCCGCCGGCTGCGCCCTGATCGGCGCGTTGAGCGCCGCGATGGGACTGGGACTGTCGGACTGGGCCCGGGCGCTGGGGGCCCGGAGCATCGCCGAGGTCGGGCTCTTGCCCCGGTTCGAACCACGGGGGACGGGCAGTTTCTGGGTCGGCATCGACTCCAGCTTCCGCCTTCCCGTCCTGATCGGCTACGTCGCCCTGGTGATGGTGACGGTCTTTTGGCCGGCCCGCAAGGACTTCGCGCAGCTCATCGCCCTGTCGGCCGCGCTCCTGGCGGCCAGCCAGTTCTGGTATCTCGACAAGGGGGGGACGCTCGTTCTGCTCTACCTCCCCCTGGCCCTTCTGGTCATGTTCCGCCCGACCTTGAGCGCCCGGCGGCTCTTTCGGCTCTCTCGCCAGCACGCCTCGGGCGCGCCCCTGCCGTGAGCCGGCCTCACTTCACCGAGGAATCCAGGGCCCCCTCGACTCGGGTTATGGCCGGAACGTCCTCGGGGTTGTAGCTCCGCCAGCCGAACCGGGACGAGGAGGAGCGTCCTCCCGCGGGCTCGCTGATGACGACCTTCGAGTTTTTACGGCCGTTGTCGATGGTGGTGGATCGTGAGCTGACGACGGTTCCACCATCCACGGCGCTGGGGACCTCGCAAACCTGTCCCTCGACGACCGCGCTGGGGGCGAAGACCGCGGGGGGACAGCCGGCGGCCGCGCCGGGAGGCCCGTAATAGTAATAGTGCTGGTGGCAGCCCACCCCGCAGACGCAGAGCCCGCCGGCCAGGGCGGCGATCCAAATCCGCCTCGCCGGCGAGAATGGCGACCGGCCGTTTCGCATGACGAATCTCCCGCGCCGACGACCCGGCCGCGCGGCCTTGGTCTCGACACCCGATATCCTAAATTGAAGCGGCGAAGCGAGAAGCGACGTCGCCGCGCGAGATCGATCCAGAAGGAGTCCGCCGCCGAGTTCCCTCTCGGCGCCGACCGAGGCGAACTTTATAAGAATCCCGCGATTCGGCCAATGCCAATCTTTGGGGAGTGAAATAAGGAGGCGTCGCCAAGCATCCTTCTCCCCCTGTGAGAAGGTGGCCGCAGGCCGGATGACGGTCTTCGGGTTTACCGAGGGGCCTCGGGCCGGGGCCGGGGCCGGGAGGGCGAGGCTCCCGCCGAGCCGGCGCATGGCGTGGGGCTCGGCGGGAGCCTCGCCCTCCCGAAGAGAACGCTCGCCAAACTCCCTCCGAGATCCGACGACCCTCATCCGCCCCTTCGGGGCACCTTTCCCCGGGGGGAGAAGGATGCTTGGTGGCGCTTCCTCCTCATCGCCATCCTCTCTCCATCCGGGAGAGGGCGATATCCGACTCGCCGCCGTCGTACAATCTCCATCATCCATCACCCAAAGGAGAACCCCATGAACCGCCGCCATTTCGCCATCGCCGCCGCTTCGTCCGCGACCGCCGCCGCATTCGCGGGAGCATCGGAAAACGAGGACGCCGAGGCCGCCATTCGGTTGGTCGTCAAGCGTTACGTCGAGGCCCGCGAGGCTCGCGAGGCCGGGTCGATCGAGCCCTTGTTCACCCCCGACGCCGATCAACTCGTCTCCGACGGGACCTGGCGCCGTGGCCGCGACCAGCTCGTCCGGGGGATGCTCGAATCGTCCCGAAGGAACCCGGCCCAAAGGAGCATCGAAGTCCAGTCGGTTCGCCTCCTCGCCGACGGCGTCGCCCTCGCCGACGGCCGATACGTCCACAAGGCCCAGCCTGGAACCGAAGGCCAAAACCGCGAGATGTGGACCTCGATCACCCTGAAGCGCGGCCCCGACGGCTGGCGAATCGCCGCCATCCGAAACATGCTTCCCGCCCCGGCCCCCAGCCGCTGAGCCGTCTCGTCCCGGCCACCTGGGCATGAGATCTTGGATTTCGACGCAAACCCGGGCCATCCGCGAACCGACCGACGCTCAATAGACAATCACTCCGAAATCCTTCCGCCGTTGCCCCGGCGGGAGGGAAAATGAAGGAATTCACGTTGGATTTTTGTTGATTTTCGGACGGTGACTGCTAAAGAATTAGTCTGGCAATCCAGATCATCCAGTTTTTGAATGTTCTCCCCCTCGTTCGACAAATCGGCTTCTCGTGGTTCCGGAGGAACTTGCATGCGCGTTTCGTCGCCTCGCGTCCGAGCGTTCACGCTGATTGAACTGCTCGTCGTCATCGCCATCATCGCGGTCTTGATCGCCCTGTTGCTGCCGGCCGTGCAGGCCGCGCGCGAAGCCGCCAGACGCTCTCAGTGCGTCAACAACCTGAAGCAAATCGGCCTGGCCATGCACAACTACGAGTCGGCCAATGGCGCGTTTCCCCCGGCGAAGATCTGGTCGGCCACGGCGGCCGCCGTCGACGGCGTCACCGTCAAGCCGAACGATCCGGGCGGCAAAGGGCTGGTGCTCAACACCACGGCCTTCGCGCTGATCCTCAGCCAGATCGAGCAGCAGCAGATGGCCAACGCCTACAACTACAGCCTGCCGTCGTGCCCGGCGACCAACGCCGGGCCCAACACGGTGGTGGTCGGCGGCAACACGTCGTACATGGCCAACACCACGGTGACGACCTCGCTGATCGCGGGCTACGTCTGCCCCAGCGACTCGGATCCCGGCCCCCTCAACACGACGGCCGCGACGGCCAACGGCGCCTACAACGGCTACCTGTCGCGCCGGTCGAACTATGTGCTGGCCGGCGGCCGCTATTACGAGTCGTACAACGGCGCGACCTTCCCGACCCGCCAGCGCGACGGCGGCGTCTTTTCGGGCTCGGACATGAGCACGACGCTGGCGGCCATCACCGACGGCACCAGCAACACCACGCTCGTCCTGGAGTCGCGATATGAGAAAACCAGCACCAACTACGGGGCCTATTGGGGCCAGGGACTCTGGACCTCGACCCACGCCATGATTCGCAATTCCGCCGTTGGCACGTCCTTCTACGACGCCAACTGGCCGATGTCCCTGCCCAACGCCCCGGCGACCGTCGCGGCGGTCGCCAACAACCCCAAGCGGTTGGGTTACGCCTGGTCGGTCAGCAGCCGGCACTCCGGAGGCGTCAACGTCGCCTTCGCCGACGGCAGCGTCCGGTTCATCAAAGACTCGATCAGCCCCCCCACCTGGCTGGCCATCAACACCATCGGCGCCGGCGAGGTGATCAGCTCCGACAGCTATTGATCGCCTGAACCGAGTCCGAAAGAATTCGTTTTGCTTGGCCGCCGGACCCCTTCGAGGGGCCGTCGGCCTTGCTGCGCGCGGAAAAAATCGAAGACCGCGCGCGGATTTTTGTTGCATTTTAAACTGCTCCGTCATACATATCGATTCACCGTTCTTGGTGATTCATTTTCCCAACAACAACTCGTTTCGCCTTTCGGCCGACCTGTCTTTCGACCTTGGGAGGGAACCGCATGCGCGCATTGTCGCCTCGCGTTCGAGCCTTCACGCTTATTGAACTGCTTGTTGTCATCGCCATCATCGCGGTCTTGATCGCGCTTTTACTGCCGGCCGTGCAGGCCGCGCGCGAAGCCGCACGACGCTCCCAGTGCGTCAACAACCTGAAGCAAATGGGCCTGGCCATGCACAACTACGAGTCGGCCAACGGCTCGTTTCCGCCGGCGAAGATCTGGTCGGCCACGGCCGGCTCCATGCCGACCAACGACGAAGGGGGCAAGGGCCTGGTGCTCAACACCACGGCCTTCGCGCTGATCCTCAGCCAGCTTGAGCAGACCCAGATGGCCAACGCCTACAACTACAGCCTTCCGTCGTGCCCGGCGACCAACGCCGCGCCCAACACCAACCCGGTCGGCGGCGCGACGTCGTACATGGCCAACACCACTGTGACGACCTCGCTGATCGCCAGCTACGTTTGCCCCAGCGACATCGATCTCGGCCCGCGCAACACGACGGCCTCGACCAGCGTGGGCGCCTACAACGGCTACTTGTCCCGCCGCTCGAATTATCTGCTTCCCGCGGGTCGCTACTACGAGACGTACAACGGTCGGCAACTGGCGTCGATGGGGTCGCGGCCGCGCGACGGCGGCACGTTCGCCGGCAGCGATCGGGGCACGGCGCTCTCGAACATCACCGACGGCACCAGCAACACCACGCTCATTTTGGAGTCGCCGCAGGAGAAGACCAACACCGCCTACGGGGCCTACTGGGGCCAGGGACTCTGGACCTCGACCCACGCCCTGATCTACGACAACAACCCGAACAACACCGCCTCGTACAGCGCCAACTGGCAGTCGACCATGCCCAACGGCCCGGCGACCGTGGCGCAAGTGACCGCGGCCAACAACCCGAGGCGGCTGGGCTACGCCTGGTCGATCGGCAGCAAACACGCGGGAGGCATGAACGTTGCGTTCTGCGACGGCAGCGTCCGGTTCATCAAGAACTCGATCAACCCCTCGACCTGGTTCGCCATCAACACCATCGGCAACGGCGAGGTGATTAGCTCCGACAGCTACTAATCGGCTGAACCCACCGGGAAAAAACCCTTCGCGCGGCCGTCGGCCACCCCCCGCGGGACCGGCGGCCCGCTCGCGCGCGCCGAGAACGTCGCGCTCGACCTGATCGAGCCGGCCCATAACCTCCGCCGGCGGCCCGCGCGCCGAGAACGCCGCCGCCGAACCGCCCCGAAAAGCAATTGGAGATTTGTTCAAAAATTTTATTGCCTTTTCAGGCGGGTGGGATATAAACCTATCCTCCGCCAGCATTGGCGTCTCAATTCAGATCGACAACTCGGTGATCTCCTTTTCTGGAGGGAATCCACATGCGCGCTTCGCCGTCTCGCGTCCGAGCGTTCACGCTGATTGAGTTGCTCGTCGTCATCGCCATCATCGCCGTCCTGATCGCGCTTTTACTGCCGGCCGTGCAGGCGGCGCGCGAGGCCGCCCGTCGCTCTCAGTGCGTCAACAACCTGAAGCAGATCGGTCTGGCCATGTACAACTACGAGTCGGCCAACGGCTCGTTCCCGCCCGCGAAGATCTGGTCGGCCGCGGCCGCCGGCTATCCGACGAACGACGAAGGGGGCCAGGGCCTGGTGCTCAACACCACGGCCTTCGCGCTGGTCCTCGGCTACATTGAGCAGACGCAGATGGCCAACGCCTACAATTACAGCCTTCCGTCGTGCCCGGCGACCAACGCCGCGCCGAACCTGACGCCGGTTGGCGGCGTCACGTCGTACATGGCCAACACCACGGTGACGCAGGCGTTGATCTCAACCTACGCTTGCCCCAGCGACGTGGACATGGGTCCGTACCCCACGACGGCCTCGACGAGCGTGGGGGCCTACGCCGGTCATTTGGCCCGCCGCTCCAACTATCTGCTTGCCGGCGGGATCTACTATGAGCAGTACAACGGCCGGAACCTGACCTCGCGGCCGAGGGATGGCGGCGTCTTCGCCGGCAGTGATCGGGGCACGAAACTGGCGGACATCAGCGACGGCACCAGCAACACCACCCTCGCGCTGGAGTCGAAGACCGAGAAGACCAGCGCCGCCTACGGGGCCTACTGGGGCCAGGGGCTCTGGACCTCGACCCACGCCGTGGTCGCCAACTCTCTGACGAGCACTTCGTATTTCAACGCCAACTGGGCGGCGACCATGCCCAACGCCCCGGCGACCGTCGCGATGGTTCCCGTGACCAGCAACCCCAAGCGGCTCGGCTACGCCTGGTCGATCAGCAGCCGACACCCCGGAGGCGTCAACGCCGCCTTCGCCGACGGCAGCGTCCGGTTCATCAAGGACTCGATCGGCCCCACCACCTGGTTCGCGCTGAACACCATCGGCAACGGCGAGGTGATTAGCGCCGACAGCTATTAATCGCCGTCGCCGCGTCGTAAACTCGAAATGGTCGTCGGCCCCCTTCGCGAGGCCGACGGCCCGCTTGCGTGTTCGCTCCTGTTGCCGCGACCCGATTTTTTCGAGGGATCGATTCGATGATGAGGAAATACGGCGCTTCCGCCGCTCTGATTTTCGCCTCCGCTTGCTTGATGGCCGCGTCGGGATGCGGCGAAGACGGCCCGCCGCTGGTCAACGTGACCGGGACCGTGACCCAGAACAACAAACCGCTTGAGGGCGCCGCGGTCATGTTCATGCCCGACCCGGGCAGCCCGGACGCTCGCCCCGCCGAGGACACCACCGGGCCCGACGGCAACTACAAGTTGAGGACCGGCACTCGGTTCGGCGCCATCCCGGGCAAGTACCACGTCGTGATCACCCCGGCGCCCCCGGCGTCGACCATGGCCAAGGTCGACCCGGCCTTCGCTGATGACCCGTTCATGGCCAACCTCTCCGCCACCGGCGGCGGAACCCCGTCGAAGCGCGGCAAGGCGCAGGCGCAGCCCACCGAGTACACCGAGGACCGCGAGATCACCACCGAATCCTCCCAGATCCAGGATTTCGACGTAAAACTCAAGGCCGCCGAGTGAGGCGACTGGCGGTGGTCGAATGAGGCGCCCATTCCCGGCCGATCCATTGTAGTCGGGGTCTGTGACCCCGGCGCGCGGGCTTTCGCGAGCCGGCGCCGGTCCCGGCCTCACAGAGGCCGGCCACAATAGAAACGCGCGCCCCTCAACCCCGAATCGCCCGGACCAGGGCGCGGACCTTGGCGACATCCTTGACTCCGGGCGAGACCTCCACGCCGCTGGCGGCGTCGACCATCCAGGGGCGGACCAGGGCCGCGCGCTGGGCGACGTTCTCGGGGGTCAGGCCGCCGGCGAGGATCAGACGCGAGAGGGGGGGAAGGGCGGCCAGCGCGTCGTCGGCGACGACCGCGCCGGTGCCTCCGGCGAGTCCCGGCGCCCAGCCGTCGATCAGGACGGCGTTGGGGGGGCGGCCCAGCCGCTCAGCGCGCTCCAAATAGGCCGACATCGCCGAAACGGCTGCGGCGTCCCGGAGCCGGAACGCCCGGATGAGGAAGAACTCGTCAAGCTCCAATAAGTCTTCGGCCGGCTCGTCGCCGTGGAGCTGAACCCGATGGAGCCCCAGCGACCGACACAGGGCGCGGACTTCGCGCGCCGGGCGATCCACGAAGAGGCCGACGGCGACCCTGGGGTCGGCCAGCGCGAGGACGATCCCCTCGGCCCGATCGATGGTCAGGCCGCGGGGGGAGGGGGGGTGAAAGTTCAGGCCGATCCAGTCGGCCCCGGCCCTCAGGCAATCGAGGGCGTTGGCCGGATCGGTCAGGCCGCAGACCTTGACGCCCGGCCCGGGACGCGACATCGGTTCGTCGGCCCGGCCTGGGGCGTCCGCGTCGTCGGTCATGGCGGTTTCGGCGATTGGCTTGGCTGGACTTGGCTCGCCTTAGGCGACGCCGAGCTTCTCCAGGGAGTCCTTGAACTTGTTCAGCGGGTTGACGCCGACCAGGCGGTCGACCTCCTTGCCGCCGTGGAAGACCAGGACGGTCGGGATCGCCGAGATTCGGAGGCTGCCCGGCGTGTTGGAGTTCTCGTCCGTGTTCATCTTGCCGACCTTGATCTTCTCGCCCAACTCGGCGGCCAGCTTCTCGATGGTCGGGGCGAGCATGCGGCAGGGGCCGCACCAGGGGGCCCAGAAATCGACGATCACGGGGACCGAAGACTCCAAGACTTCCGACTTCCAATTGGCGTCGGTAAACTCCTTCACACTGTCGGCCATGATAGTCGCCTCGCTGCCTTTGCGAACATTCCGAAGAGCTCGAGCCGCGCCGCAGCCCGCTTTTTGAGCCGGCCGCAACCCGAAACATGGAAGCATTATAAATTGGACAAGAGGGGAGTCAACAAGGTGGGCCGTCCGTCGGGCGGGG
>Ga0182738_1002762_pt1 | contig 20632 bp, 20 predicted proteins | sample eDN5th30CBELigMG_FD_128876 | JGI IMG/M metagenome (GOLD analysis project Ga0182738, IMG submission 128876) | Enriched Miracle-Growth compost microbial communities from Emeryville, California, USA - eDNA 5th pass 30_C BE-Lig MG (version 2)... ... | reverse complement strand
GACGTGCGGCAGGCGGGCGCCAGCGACGTGATCGGCGACCGGGCGTTCGGCGCCGAGCCGATGCGGGTGGCGGCGCTGGGTCGGGCGACGCTGGACGGGCTGCGCGCCGGCGGCGTGGTCGGCGTGGTCAAGCACATTCCGGGGCATGGCCGCGCGCTGGTGGACAGCCATGCCGCGCTGCCGGTGGTGGCTGCGAGCCGTGACGACCTGGAATGGGATTTCGCGCCATTTCGCCTGCTCAACAAGGCACCGGCGGCAATGACGGCGCACATCGTCTATACGGCGCTCGACGATGGGCGGCCTGCCAGCCTTTCGCCGCGCGTGATCGGCGAGGTCATTCGCGGTGACATCGGTTTCGACGGGCTGCTCATTTCCGACGATCTCGACATGAAAGCGCTCAATGGGCCGGCCGACGAGCTGGCCGAGGCGGTGGTCGCGGCAGGCTGCGACTTGGCGCTCAACTGCTGGGGGCGGATGGACGAGATGGCTGCCATCGCCGCGCGCCTGCCGGAGATGGGTGACGCTGCGCGCGCACGACTGGACAAGGCGATGGCGAGCGTGGCTGCCGGGCCGGACGACTGGACGCTGGAGGAGTCCCTCGCCACGCGTGACGCGCTGCTCCAGCAAGGACTGATATGACGCAGGCCACCGTCCTCGGCGCGGATCGGGCCCCGGATGGGGAGGCCGTGCTCGGCGACGAGAATTGGGACGAGCCGCCGCGCCGTGCGTCCGGCGAGGACGTCTTCACCGTGAGTGTGGAGAGCTGGGAGGGGCCGCTCGACGTGCTGCTGGCCCTCGCCCGCACGCAGAAGGTGGACCTGCGCGAAATCTCCATCCTGGCGCTGGTCGAGCAATATCTGCGCTTCGTGGAGGAGGCGCGGGCGCTGCGGCTGGAGCTGGCGGCGGACTATCTCGTGATGGCGGCGTGGCTCGCCTATCTCAAGTCTGCGCTGCTGCTGCCCAAGGAAGAACAGCCCGATCCCAGTCCGGAGGAACTGGCGCTGCGGCTCCACCTGCGCTTGCAGCGGCTGGAAGCCATGCGTGAGGCCGGCGCCCGGCTGCTGGCGCGTGATCGCATCGGCCGCGACGTGTTCGTACGGCCGGTGCCGGAGGGCCTGCACCGGCCGCGCGCGATCCGCTGGCAGGCCAGCCTCTACGATCTCATCCAGGCCTATGGGCAAGTGAAGGCGCGCACGGCGCCGCGTGTGCACATCGTCGCGCGTCGCCCGGTGATGACGCTCGACGAGGCGTTGGCGCGAGTCTCGCGGCTGGTCGGCACACGAATCGAATGGCAGGCGCTCGATGCCTTCCTGCCGGAGACAACGGATCCGCAGCTCAAGCGCTCGGCGCTGGCAAGCAGCTTCGTCGCCTGTCTTGAGTTGGCGCGGCTTGGCAAGGTGGAGTTGCAGCAGGAGGAGATTTTCGCGCCGCTCTATCTGCGTGCTGCGTCCAAGGCTGCGGGTGGGGCGCGCGCATGAGCGGCGCGGCGTCGGTGCGGCTGGTGGAGGCGGTGCTGTTCGCCGCCGAAGCGCCGCTCACTGCCGATCAGATCGCGCGCCATGCCGGACTCGACGGGAGCGCGCTGCCGCATCTGGCCGTGCTGGCGGACTATTACGCGGGCCGCGGTATCGAGCTGGTCGAGCGCGGCGGGCGCTGGCACTTCCAGACGGCGGCGGACCTCGCCCACATCCTGCGCCGCGAGCGCGAGGAGCCACGCAAGCTCAGCCGCGCAGCGGTGGAGACGCTGGCGATCATCGCCTATCACGAGCCGGTGAGCCGCGCCGAGATCGAGGCGATCCGCGGCGTGGCGGTGGCCAAGGGCACGCTGGACGTGCTGATGGAGGCGGGCTGGGTGCGCCCCGCCGGCCGTCGGGAAGTGCCGGGTCGCCCGCTGATTTACGCGACGACCGCCGATTTTCTCAGCCATTTTGGCCTGACGAGCCGGCGCGATCTGCCTGGTATCGATGATCTGCGTGCTGCCGGCCTGCTCGACCCCATCGACATGGCGATGGAGGCCATGGGCGGGATGGCCGACGATGCCGAAGACGGCAATGACGCGGACGACGCGGAAGAAGCGGACGAGGAGACGCAATCGGCTCTGGAAAAGGATGACGATGACGCCTAGTTATGAGCCTCGACAGGAGAGTTTAGATGGGTTCCTTTTCCCTCGTTCACTGGGTTATCGTCCTGCTGGTTATCATGCTGCTGTTCGGCGGCGGCCGGGTCTCGGGCCTGATGGGTGACGTCGCCAAGGGCATCAAGAGCTTCAAGAAGGGGCTGGCCGACGACGACGAGACGCCCGCCAAGCCCGCCCCGCGCATCGAGCAGCGCGGCGAAACCGTCGACCAGACGGCCGCCCCGACCCGCGACGAGCAGAAGCTCGACGGCTAAGCGGCGGCCGGCCCGCCCGACGGAAGGCTGTCTGTGTTCGGCATCGATTCAACCGAGCTGCTCATCATCGTGATCGTGGCCGTGGTCGTCATCGGTCCCAAGGATTTGCCGCGCGCGCTCTACAAGGTGGGCAAGGTCGTCGGCCAGGCACGCGCCATGGCGCGCCATTTCCGCACCGGGCTGGACGCGATGATCCGTGAGGCGGAGCTGGAAGAGTTGCAAAAGCAGTGGGACCGCGAGAACGCGCGCATCATGGCGCAGCATCCGTTGGTCGAGGCCCTGCCGACCGAAAAGCCGCTGGTGGACGGCGCAAGCGAACCGGTGGCGGACGAGGTGCCCCCGCAAGCCGGCGCGCCGGCGGACATGGATGCGCCCGCGGGCCCCAGCCTGGTTGATGCAGTGCGTGAGTCCCAGTTGCCGCCCCCTTTGCCTGAGCCCGACGCCGCGCCGGTGTCCGCGCAGGAACCCGCACCCGCCAGCCCGCAACCCCGGGACGCAGCAACCTCATGAGGGACATCGACGAGACCAAGGCGCCCCTGCTCGATCATCTCATCGAGCTGCGGCGGCGGCTGCTCTACTGCGTCTGGGCGCTGCTGCTGAGTGGCGCGGTCTGCTTCTATTTCTCGAATCAGATCCTGGCCTTCCTAGTGGAGCCGCTCAAGCAGGGCTTTGGCGAGGCGGCTGGCAAGCTCGTCTATACCAAGCTCTACGAAGCGTTTTTCGTGGAAGTGAAGATCGCGTTCTTCGGCGGTTTCTTCATCTCCTTCCCGATCATCGCCAACCAGCTCTGGGCGTTTGTAGCGCCGGGTCTCTATGCCAAGGAGAAGAAGGCGCTGCTGCCCTTCCTGCTGGCGACGCCGGTGCTGTTCGTGATGGGAGCGAGCCTAGCTTATTATGTCGTGATGCCCACCGCCTTCCATTTCTTCCTCAATTTCCAGGGCTCGACGGGTGGCTTGGAGCTGGAAGCCCTCCCCAGCGTGGACAGCTATCTAACGCTGGTCATGCAGTTCATCCTCGCCTTCGGCATCAGCTTCCTGTTGCCGGTGCTGGTGATGCTGCTCAACCGGGCAGGCATTGTCTCGCGCGCGCAACTCATTGGTCTGCGCCGCTACATGATCGTGGCCGCGGTGATCCTGGCGGCGGTGCTGACCCCGCCTGACGCGCTCTCGCAGATCATGCTCGCGGTGCCGCTGATCCTGCTTTACGAGATCACGCTCGTCGCCATCTGGTTCACAGACCGGCGCAAGGCCGCCTCTGAGGAGACGGCGCTGACCGAGGCGCCCTGAGACATGCGTGACGCGGACCGTGTGCAATCTGAGCTTGGGATGAGCGCAAATCTCTTTGCTTGTAAGCGCGCGCGCAGGCCCATAGGTCTGCGGACATGACCATTGCGTCCGACACGCTGAAGCTCATCGGCAACACGCCGATGGTGCGCCTCGCCGGGCCCTCGCGCGAAAGCGGGGCCGAAATCTTCGCCAAATGCGAGTTCATGAACCCCGGCGCGTCTGTGAAGGACCGCGCGGCACTTTACATCGTGAACGATGCCGAGGCGAAAGGCCAGCTCAAGCCGGGCGGCACCATCGTCGAGGGGACGGCGGGCAATACCGGCATCGGCCTGGCGCTCGTCGCCAATGCCAAGGGCTACAAGTCCATCATCGTGATGCCCGAGACGCAGAGCCGTGAGAAGATGGATACTCTGCGCGCGCTCGGCGCGCGGCTGGTAACGGTGCCGGCGGCGCCGTTCTCCAATCCGGGCCATTTCGTCCACACCTCGCGCCGCATCGCGGAAGAGACGCCCAACGCCATCTGGGCGAACCAGTTCGACAATATCGCCAACCGCAAGGCGCATATCTGCGGCACGTCCGAGGAGATCTGGGCGCAGATGGAAGGCCGGCTGGACGGCTTCACTTGCGCGGCGGGCACCGGCGGCACGCTGGCGGGTGTGGGGCTCGGCCTCAAGCAGAAGGACGAGACGATCACCATCGCGCTCTCCGATCCTTATGGCGCGGCGCTCTATAATTATTACGCCCATGGCGAGCTGAAGGCGGAAGGCTCGTCGGTTGCGGAAGGCATCGGTCAGAGCCGTATCACCGCCAATCTGGAAGGCGCGCCTATCGATACGCAGTTCCGCATCTCCGATGCCGAGGGGCTACACTGGGTCGAGCGGCTGCTCGCCGAGGAAGGGCTGTGCCTGGGGCTGTCCAGCGGCATCAATGTGGCAGGCGCAGTCGCGTTGGGCCGCAAGCTGGGGCCGGGCAGCCGCGTCGTCACGATCCTGTGCGATACGGGACTGCGCTATCTTTCCACCCTCTACAATCGCGATTGGCTGGTCTCCAAGGGCTTGACGCCTCTGCCCTGGCTGGCAGATTGACGCGTGCTGGCGCCACAAGGGCGCGGGCAGGAGAATGAGCATGGCGGAGCAGACGGACAGGTCCCCGCGCCGCGAAGCATTGCAGCGCGTTCAGATCGGCCTCATTGGCCTGGGCGCCGTGCTGCTGGTCGTCGCCTTCGCCAATATCGTCGCCACGGTGCGGCCGGACAATAATAGCGGGAGCCCCGCCCTCGTGGTTGCGCCCGGCCAGCCGGAAACCATGCCGGCGCAGGCGAACGGCATGGGGCGCTCCAGCAGCGAGTCCGAGCCCTTGGCCGATCTGGGCGTGGCGCCAGCTCCTGTGAGCCCATCGGTCCCCGACCTCGAGCCCGATCCGCGCCTGCGCAAGCCAATGGACCAGGACCCCAAGGCGCCCCGCCGCGACGCCGAGCCAGCCGGCGCCCAGCGCTGACCCGGCCGCGCGCCGTTTCCATTCGATCATGATCCTTGAGCGCCTGCGCGGCCTGCTGTTGCCGTTCATCGTGGCATCGGCAGGGCTGTTCCTGGGTCTGGCGCCGGGGGTGCTGGAGACGGGGCAGGTGCGGCCGCTCGACTGGCTATTGCCGGCCGGCGCGGTGCTGGCGCTGCTGTGTTTCACTGCACGGGATCGCTTGAAGGGACGGCGCATGGCGGTCTGCTGGGCTCTTGTCGCGTTGCCGCCGCTGCTGCTCTGCCTGCGTGCCGGAACGCGCATGGCGTGGGGAGAGGCACTGGCGTTCGCTGGTCTGCTCGCGCTTGCTGCCGGTGTGTTTCGCTGGACGATGGCACGCGGTCACCGGGCGGCCATGATTGCGGCGCTGCTGGCACTTGGCATTCTCGGGGGCGTTCAGGCGGTCGCCACGCTGCGAGGCGGCGGCTGGCGCGGCGCAGCGCCCGGCGATCCGGCGCTTGGCATCATGAGCGCGCTGCCACTGTTTCGCGATCATGGCGCAGAAGCCGGTCTGCTCAATGTCGGCGGACAGGCGCCGCTGCTGCGCGCGCTCCCGTTCGCCAGCGTGCCGCTCGACCGGCTCGACGCGGGCGCGCTGGAGCGCGTAGAATCCCTGCTGCTTGTCCAGCCGCGCCTGCTGCGGCCCGAGGAGCTTGTCGCGCTCGATGCCTGGGTGCGGGCAGGCGGCCATGCCGTGATCCTCGCAGACCCCTTGCTGCGTTGGCCGGACCCGCGCCCGATAGGTGATCCGGGTCGTGCGCCGCTTACCAGCCTGCTCGATCCGCTGCTCACGCATTGGGGGCTGGCGCTGGAGCCCGCGCATGCCGACGCCGGGCCGGTGACGCGGCATGTGCTGGACGATGGCACGCTGCTTCAGTTGGCGGGCGCCTCGCGGTTCACGCGGCTGCCGGGCAGTTCTTGCATGCTGGCTGCCGGGGGTTTGCGGGCAGACTGTGGCATTGGGCGGGGGCGGGCGATTCTCGTTGCTGATGCGGACTGGGCGGACGACCGGCTCTGGACGCTCGATCCGGCGCGGCCGGACTATGTCCGCGGCTGGACGAGCGATGCCGTGCCGCTGCTGACGGCGCTACTGCGCGCCACACCGCTAACGTCCGGGCGGAACTGGCTGGTATCTCAGGAGGCGCTGGTGGCTGCGCTGCGCTGGGCTCTGGCGCTCATTCTGCTGCTGGGATTGCTCCTGCCGCGCACGGCCCGGAATCCCAACTCTACCCATGATCCGCCCGGCTCCGATGGGTGTGGGACAGCCAATGACGCGGGCTGTTCCCCAGATCCAGGCCAACGGAATCCAGCCTGACCCAGCTTCTCCCATCCTCACCCACATTTTCCCTTCCCTCGTGAGGCATGGACTGCTATCCATCCATGCTTAGGGGCAGTTGCACTCAACCCGAGTCCATGCCCCGGCGAGCGCATGCGTTTGCCGGGCGGGGGGAGGCTGTCCGTGAGCAGGGAGTGCCCGGACGTGGCGTTGGCGATTTTCATGGGGCATGGCTGGAGCGCCCTTGATGGCAAGGGGCGCTTTGCCCTGCCGGCCGCCTTTCGCAACCCGCTCCAGCAGCAATGCTCCAATCACGGCTCCATGCTGGTCCGTGCCATCTATGGCCGTGACTATCTCACCTTGTTCGGCGATCTCCAGGCCCCGGAGTTCCTGGCCAAGTTCGAGGAGAAAGAGCGCATTGCCCTGGAGCAGGGCGATGATTTCGACGATGAGACGAGCGCCGCCGACTTCTGGTCGGGCATCCAGGCCCTGTCCATCGACGCGGGCGGCCGCTTTGCCCTACCGGCCTTCCATGCCCGCCATGCCGGCATCACCGACAGCGTGTTCATCGTCGGCGCCGGTACGCAGATCCAGCTTTGGGATCTCGATCGGCTGAAAACCTCGGCACCGCGCAACCCCATTGTCGCGGCCGCGCTCGATCAGGCGTTGGCCGAGCGCGACGCCAAGCGGGGAGGCAAGGCATGACCGCCGAGTTCGCCGCATCCACGCCCGCCCGGCCGCAGCACCGCCCCGTGCTGCTCGATGAAGTGCTCGATGCCCTCGCCATTGCCCCCGGCGAGACGCATGTCGACGGCACGTTCGGCGCCGGCGGCTACAGCCGGGCGATCGCGGCACGCGGCGCCCGTGTCTTCGCCATCGACCAGGACCCGGACGCGATTGCGGAAGGGCAGGCCGTGATCGCCGCCAGCGACGGCGCCATCACGCTCGTCCAGGGCAATTTCAGCGAAATGGCGGCGCTGCTGCGGGCGGAGGGCATCGACGCGGTGGATGGCGTGACGCTCGATATCGGCGTCTCCTCCATGCAGCTCGATCGCGAACGGCGTGGCTTTGCCTTCCGCTTCCCCGATGCGCCGCTCGACATGCGCATGAGTCAGGCGGGGGAAACGGCGGCAGAATGGCTCAACCGCGCCGACGAGGCGGAGATCGCCGACGTGCTGTTCCGTTATGGCGAGGAGCCGCGCGCGCGCCGGGTGGCCCGCGCCATCGTCGCCGCCCGGCCGCTCGCCACCACTGGCGATCTGGTGGCGGCCTGCCATAAGGCGCTTGGCAAGCGACCCGGCGACAAGACCGATCCGGCCACGCGCACTTTCCAGGCCGTCCGCATCTTCATCAATGCCGAACTCGAGGCACTGGAGCGCGGGCTGGACGCCGCGGAGGCCGTACTCAAGGCCGGCGGCCGGCTGGCCATCGTGACTTTCCACAGCCTGGAGGACCGGATCGTCAAGAATTTCCTGCGCGCGCGCTCGGGGCAGGAGGCCGGCGGATCGCGCCATCGGCCGCAACAGGCCCCCGCGCGCGCGGCCACGTTTCACAAGCCAGCCCGCGCCGTCCGCCCCGGCGACGCCGAGCTGGCCCTCAATCCGCGCGCGCGCTCCGCCACGCTGCGCAGCGCTGTGCGCACCGCCGCCCCTGCCTGGAGCGAGACTGTGGGAGTCGCCTCATGATCGCCATCAAGCGTCTGCAAAGCATCATGTGGATTCTGATCGTGGCCGCGGGTGCGCTTTCGGCCTATCTCATCACGCTCCGCGTGGCGACGGAGCGCAATGCCGTTGCGGCCGTGGAGCGGCAAATCTACGCGACACGGGCGAACATCCGCTATCTGGAGTTGGAGTTCAGCGCGCGCTCGACCATGCGGCAGCTCGCGACATGGAATGCGCGCGACATCAAATATGCCGTGCCCTCGGCTGCGCAGTATATTGCCAGCGAGCAGCAGCTCGCGGTGCTGGACGCGATCGAGCCCCGCGAGATGCCACGCGCCGCTCCGCCGGTGATGGCGGCGATGGCGCAGGCCGAGCCGGCGGTGCCCGCGTCCGCGCCGGTCCGCGCGGCGACCCGGGATACTGGCCCCGATTTCTCGCTGGTCCGCAGCGCCGTGGCTGCAGAACCGGTCCGGCCGCGCGCGGCGGTGGCGATCGCCACGCCCAAGGCCGAAACGGCACCGCGCGTTGTCAAGCTGATGGACAAGGCCGATCCGGCTGAGCGCCGGGCCACCCGCCTCGCGCTGCTGGAAGAGGCGCTGCTGGATACGCGCGCGCCGGTCACCGCGGAGAGAAGCGAGCGCGGCAGGGCAGAGAACGGCAGGACGCGCTGATGGCCACGATCATCGCGCGCCCGGAGCGACGGCCCAGCACGATTCCCGAGAAGATCGACATTGCGGCCATCGCGCACGGACGCGTGATGCTGCTGCTGCTGCTGTTCGCGGCGGCCACGGTGTTGCTGGCCGCGCGCATGGTCTGGATAGGCGTGGAGGCCAATGCCCGCGCCGAGCGCTCGGCGGGCGTGACGCCCACGCCCATTCGTGCCGACATCGTGGACCGCAACGGCGTGCCGCTGGCCCGCAATATCGACGGCTATGCCATTTCCGTTCACCCTGACAAGATCATGGGCGACCGGCGCGAGCTGGCGCATAAGCTCGCCGCCATTTTTCCGGATGAGAGCGCGGAGAAATTCTACGCCATCCTTACGTCCGGCAAGAGCTGGGCCTATCTGCGCCGCCGCGCGCTGCCCGAGCAGGTGGCGGCGGTCAACGCACTGGGCGAGGTGGCCATCGAGTTCCCGCGCGAGAAGGAGCGGCTCTACCCCCAGCGCGCGCTGGCGGCGCATCTCATCGGCTTCACGAATATCGATGGGCATGGCGCCATGGGGGTCGAGCGCTCGTTCGACAAGCGGCTGACCGATCCGGGAATGCGCGGCGCGCCGCTGGTGCTCTCGGTCGATGCACGTGCGCAGGCGGCGCTGGAAGAGGAAATGATCAAGGCCGTCACCGCGCAGCGCGCCAAGGGCGCGGCCGGCGTGGTGCTGGACGTCCATACCGGCGAAGTGATCGCCATGGTCTCGGTGCCGACGTTCAATCCCAACAAGTTCGAGATGCCGAGGCCCCCGATGGTGATGGGCGCCGACGGCAAGATGCGGCCCGGCGTCATCCAGTGCGAGGACCTGCCGCTGTGCAACCGCGTGGTGCAGGCGCGCTACGAGCTGGGCTCGGTGTTCAAACCGATCGCCATCGCCGCGGCGATGGACGCGGGCACGGTGACAGATATGGCCAAGCGCTATGATGCCACTAAGCCGCTGGAGATCGCCGGCCGCCTGATCCGCGATCATGATGGCCTCAATCGCTGGCTGAACGTGCCCGAGACGCTGATCTTCTCCAGCAATATCGTCACGGCGCGCATTGCCGACGAGATGGGCATCGAGCCGTTGCAGAAGGTCTACCGCGCGCTGGAGTTCGATCGCCGGGTCAGCATCGAGTTGGACGAGCAGGACAAGTCGATCTGGCCCCGCGATTGGGGCCGGCTCACCAACATGACCGCGTCCTATGGCCATGGCATCGCCGTCACGCCGATGCATCTGGCCAGTGCCTATGCCGCGCTGGTCAATGGCGGCATGTGGCACCCCGTGACCGTGGTCAAGGTGAAGCCCGGCGAAGAGCCGGAGGGCCGCAGGGTCTTCTCCTCGGCGACCAGCGCGCGCATGCGCCAGCTTCTGCGCCTGATCGTGCAGAGCGGCACCGGCCGCAACGGCGATGCGGAGGGCTATCGCATCGGCGCCAAGACCGGCACGGGCGAGAAGCCGGGCATAGGCGGCTATAGCCGCCATTCCAACGTCGTGACTTTTGCCAGCGCCTTCCCGATGGACGAGCCCAAATATGTCGTGGTGGTGACGATGGATGAGCCGCAGGGCGCCAAGGAGACCTGGGGCCTGCGTACGGCCGCCTGGACCTCGGCACCGGTGGTCAAGGCGTTCGTCCAGCGCGTCGGGCCGCTGCTCGGCGTTTATCCGCAGCCCAATCGCGACATCGACCTGACGGAGCTGCTCCCGCTTATCCCTGCCGACCGGGTCAAGGCAACGGCGCAATGACCCGGCTCGCCGATCTCGCTCCAGGCATCACCGGCGGGGAGGGCGCGCGCACCGTGACCGGCTTTGCCATCGACAATCGCAAGGTGGCGCCGGGCTGCGTGTTCGGCGCGTTCCAGGGCGCGCGGGTAAATGGCGAGGATTTTATCCCGGCGGCGGTGGCGGCGGGCGCGATTGCCGTGGTGGCACGGCCGCAGGCGAAGGTGGAAGGCGCCCTCCACATTGCGAGCGCGGAGCCGCGCCGGTTGTTCGCACAGATGGCGGCGCGCTTCCATGCGCCCTATCCGGCCACGATCGTGGCGGTGACGGGCACCAATGGCAAGACATCGACGGTGGAGTTGACGCGCCAGCTTTGGCACATGGTCGGCGAAAAATCCGCGTCCATCGGCACGCTGGGCGTCACGACGAGCGTGGATCAGGTTTCGACGGGCCTCACCACGCCCGACATCGTGACCTTCCTCTCCAACATGGCAGGGTTGGCCCGCGAGGGAATCGATCATGTCGCCTATGAGGCGTCCAGCCATGGCCTTGCGCAGTATCGCAGCGAGGCGCTGCCGGTACGGGCGGGGGCGTTCACCAATCTCAGCCGCGATCATCTCGATTATCACGGCACCATGGAGCATTATTTCGCGGCCAAGATGCGCCTCTTCGACGAGGTGATCGACACGGACGGCACGGCGGTCATCTGGGCGGACGATCCGCGCTCGGGCGAAGTGATCGATCATGCGAGGGCCCGTGGTCTGCACGTCATGACGGTGGGCGCGGCGGGCGAGACGCTGCGCCTCGTCGAGCGGACGCCCACCCAGCTCGGGCAGACGCTGGTGATCGAAGCGGAGGGCGCGCGCTACAAGGTCGCGCTGCCGCTGATCGGCGCCTATCAGGCCGCCAATGCGCTCACTGCCGCAGGCCTCGTGCTCGCGACGGGCGGCGTGTTGGCCCGGGTGCTGGAACATCTGGCGCGCGTGCAGCCAGTGCGCGGCCGACTGGAGCGCGCGGTCATTACGCGTGCGGGCGCGCCCGTCTATGTCGACTATGCGCATACGCCGGATGGGCTGCGCGCCGCCATCGAAGCGCTGCGGCCGCATACAGCCGGGCGGCTTATTACCGTATTCGGCGCGGGTGGCGACCGCGATGCGGGCAAGCGGCCGCTGATGGGCGAGGTGGCAAGCGATCTCTCCGACCATGTGATCGTGACCGACGACAATCCGCGCAGCGAGGATCCGGGCGCCATCCGCGCTGCGATCCTCGCGGGCGCACCGGGCGCGCAGGAGATTGCGGGACGGCGCGACGCGATTGCCGCCGCCATTGCACAAGCGGGGCCGCAGGACATCGTGCTGCTTGCCGGCAAGGGCCATGAGCAGGGCCAGATCATCGGCGACCGGGTGCTGCCCTTCGACGATGTGACCGTGGCGCGGGAGTGCGCCGCATGATGCCGCTCTGGACCGGGGAGAGCATCGCGAACGCAACCGGCGGGGCGCTTTCGGCGCCCTTCTCCGTTTCTGGCGTCGCGTTCGACAGTCGGGAGGTTCGTCCCGGCGACCTTTTCGTGGCAATGAAGGGCGAGCAGGCCGATGGTCACGCCTTCATCGACCGCGCGCTGGCGGCGGGCGCGGCGGGGCTGCTGGTCGACCGGCCCGTCGCGGCGCCGCATGTGCGGGTGGCCGATACGTTCGCGGCGCTGGAGGCGCTGGGTCGCGCGGGGCGGGCGCGCGCGCAGGCGGCCATTGTGGGCGTCACCGGCTCGGCCGGCAAGACCGGCACCAAGGAGGCGCTGTTCCACGCCTTCGACCGGATGCGCCCCGGCCGCGCCCATCGCAGCCTCAAGAGCTACAATAATCATGTCGGCGTGCCGCTGAGCCTTGCCCGTATGCCGGAAGACACTTGCTACGGCGTGTTCGAGATGGGCATGAACCATGAGGGCGAACTGCGGGCGCTGACCGCGCAGGTGCGGCCCCATGTCGCCATCGTCACCACCATTGCGCCCGCGCACATCGAATATTTTGGCACTGAGGAGAGGATCGCGCGGGCCAAGGCGGAGATCTTCGAGGGGTTGGTCGAGGGCGGCACTGCGATCATTCCCTTCGATTCACCGCATTGCGACCTGCTCGTGCGCGCCGCCCAGCCCTATGCCGGGCGCATCGTCACGTTCGGCTTGGGCGAGGGCGCGGACGTGCAGGCTCTGGAAACCATGGCGACAGGCGATGGCGCTACGCTGGTGACCGCGCGGCTGCCCAACGCCCGCCTCAGCTTCACCCTCTCGATGCCGGGGCGGCACTGGATCGCCAATGCGCTGGCGGTACTGGCCGCGGTGCAGGCAACGGGCGGCGATCTGGGGATTGCGGGGCTGGCGCTGGCCTGCCTGCCGGGCATGGCGGGCCGGGGCGCACGATACCGCGTCCCCACTGCGGACGGCGAAGCGTTGCTGATCGACGAAGCCTATAATGCCAATCCCGCCTCCATGGCCGCTACGCTGGCACAGCTGGGCGAGGAACCGGCGGGCCGGCGCATCGCCATTCTGGGTGCGATGAAAGAACTGGGCGCTCAGTCAGAGGCGCTGCATGTCGGGCTCGCCGACCCGCTCCTGTCGGCTGGCGTGGATTTCGCACTGCTCGTCGGAGACGAAATGACGCCGCTCGCGCAGGCGCTGGCGGGCCGGATCGATGTCGCGCATGTGGCCGGCGCCGACGAGGCGATCGATCGCGCCGCGGCGCTGCTCAGGGATGGAGACGTGATTCTGGTCAAGGGTTCGAACAGCATGGGCCTGGCGCGGCTGGTGGCCGCGTTGGTGGGGGAGACGGCCTGATGCTCTATTGGCTTGCCGAACAGCTCGGTTTCCCCGGCATCCTCAATCTGGTGCGCTATCTCACCTTCCGGGCCGGCGCGGCGATCGTCACGGCGTTGGTCATCGGCCTCATCATCGGGCCGCGCTTCATCGGCTGGCTGCGCGTGCGGCAGGGCAAGGGGCAGCCGATCCGCACCGATGGACCGCAGACCCACCTCGCCAAGCGCGGCACGCCGACCATGGGCGGGCTGATGATTCTGACCGCGCTGGTCGTGGCGGTGCTGCTGTGGATGAACGTGGCCTCCATCTATGTGTGGGCCTGCCTGTTCGTGACGCTCGGCTTTGGCGCCATCGGCTTCCTCGACGATTATGACAAAGTGACGAAAGCGAGCCACAAGGGGCTCTCCGGCCGCTCGCGGCTGATCGCCGAATTCCTGATCGCCGGCATCGCCACCTGGATGATCGTAAGCCGCAACGGCACGTTGCTCTATCTGCCTTTCTGGAGCGGCGGCGCCCTGGACCTGGGGCCTTTTTATTATCTCTTCGGCGCCTTCGTTATCGTGTCGTTCGGCAATGCGGTGAACCTGACGGACGGTCTGGACGGGCTCGCCTCCATGCCGGTGGTCGTCGCTTGCATGGCCTTCATGCTCATTGTCTATATCGTCGGCCGCGCGGATTATGCGCAATATCTCGGCATTCCCCATGTGCCCGGCGCGGGTGATCTCGTCATCCTGTGCGGCGCGATGGTCGGTGCGTGCCTCGCCTTCCTTTGGTACAATGCGCCACCGGCCGCCGTGTTCATGGGCGACACCGGCAGCCTGGCGCTGGGCGGCGCCATTGGCGTTATCGCCGTCGCGGCGCATCACGAGATCGTGCTCGGCGTGATCGGTGGACTGTTCGTGGCCGAGGCGCTCAGTGTCATCATCCAGGTCGCGGTGTACAAGCGCACCGGCAAGCGGGTGTTTCGCATGGCGCCCATCCACCATCATTTCGAGCAGCTCGGCTGGGCGGAATCCACCGTGGTGATCCGCTTCTGGATTATTTCCTTCGTGCTGGCGCTGGCGGGCCTCGCCACGCTCAAGCTGCGGTGAGGCGCGCATGATCGTCTCGCCGGCCTTTCGCCGAAAACGCTACGCGGTGCTGGGGCTGGCGCGCTCCGGGCTGGCGACGGTCGACGCGCTGGCGGCCAGCGGCGCCATCGTCTTCGCCTGGGACCAGCGCGAGGATGCGCGTGCGCAGGTTGCCGGGAAGGCGACGCTGGCCGACCCCATGGAGATGACGCTGGACGGGCTCGATGCCGTCATCGTCTCGCCAGGCGTGCCGCTCAACCGCCACCCCATCGCCGCGCGTGCCCGCACCGCTGGGGTGCCGGTGATCGGCGATATCGAGCTGTTCGCGCAGGCGCGCGCCAGCCTTCCGCCCCACAAGGTGGTGGGCATTACCGGCACCAACGGCAAGTCGACGACCACGGCGCTCATTCATCATATCCTCAAGACGGCCGGCGTGCCGACGCTGATGGGCGGCAATATCGGCCTGCCCATCCTCTCGCGCGATCCTCTGGCTGCGGGCGGCGTCTATGTGCTGGAGCTTTCCAGCTACCAGATCGACATCACCTTCAGTCTCGATTGCGATGTCGCGGTGCTGCTCAACGTCACGCCCGACCATCTTGACCGCTATGACGGGTTCGAGGGCTACGTCGCCTCCAAGATGCGGCTGTTCGCGATGCAGTCGGCAGCGAGCGCGGCCGTGATCGCGACTGACGACGCTGTGACGCGCCGCGCGGCCGCCGCATTGCCGAATGCCCACACCGTTTCCGCCGCCGATGTGGACCCGGCCGCGCAACTCGACTGGCCCGCCTTGCAGGGGCCGCACAATGCCCAGAATGCGGCCGTGGCGATTGCCGTCGCCGATGCGCTGGGTATCGCGCGCGATGTCACGCTGGCGGCGCTCGCCAGCTATGCCAGCCTGCCGCACCGCATGCAGCGCGTGGGCGAGCGCGGCGGCGTGCTCTTCGTCAACGACAGCAAGGCGACCAACGCCGCCTCCACCGCGCCGGCCCTCGCGGCCTGGCCGCCGGTCGAGGGGCGGCCGCGCGTCCACTGGATTTTGGGCGGGCTCGCCAAGAGCGATAGTCTGGAAGACTGCGCGGCAGGATTCCCCAATGTCGCCCGCGCCTATACCATTGGCGAGGCGGGGCCGCTGTTCGCGCGGCTGCTGCGGGAGGCGGGCGTTGCGGTGGAGGAATGCGAGCTTCTGGTGACGGCGGTGGGTCGCGCCGCGCGGCAGGCCGAGCCGGGCGATGTGGTGCTGCTCTCGCCGGCCTGCGCCTCCTTCGACCAGTTTCGTGATTTTGAGGCGCGCGGCGACGCTTTCGCGGCGGCTGTGGCGGCGCTTGCGGACCGTGGCGGGGCAGGAGGGGCGGCATGAGCGACATGGGTGGCATCGAGTCCGGCAAGCCGGGCCGGGACGAAACCCACCTGACCCAGCTCGATCTGGCGCTGGCGCCGCTGCGCCCGCGCGCCGGGCCGCTCGCCCAGCTCGACCGTGCCCTGGCGCCGCTGCGTCCCCGCGCCGCCAAGCCGCTGCCGCGCGAGCGCACGGCGCTGGCGGCGTGGTTCTGGGAGATCGACCGGGTTCTGCTGGGCCTTATCGTCGTGTTGATCGCGATCGGGCTGGTCGCGGTGGCGGCCGCCTCGCCGGTGGGCGCCATCGATCGTTCGACCAGTGACGTGACGGTCAACCCGCTCCATTATTTCTATCGCCATCTCGTGGCCATTGTCATGGGCTTCGTCGTCATGATCGCCGTGAGCATGTTGCCGCGCGTGCAAGCGCGCCGGCTGGCGGTGGGCTTGGCCGTGCTCTTCGGTTTCTGCCTGGCGCTCGTGCCGCTGATCGGCACGGAGATGAACGGCGCGACCCGCTGGCTGGGCGGCGCGGCGCTGCGTTTCCAGCCCTCGGAATTCCTCAAGCCCGCCTTCATCGTCACCACGGCCTGGCTGCTCTCGCTGCGTGTGCGCGATCCCTCGCTGCCGGTTGTGCCGCTCACCGGCATGCTGACGGCCATTGTCGCGCTGCTGCTCATGCGCCAGCCCGATTTCGGGCAGACGGTGGTGTTCTGCGCCATGTGGGCAGCGCTTCTGCTGATGGCGGGCGAGTCGATGCGCGTCATGGGTGCGGTGGGCGCAGGCGGGCTCGGCCTTTTCGTGCTGACCTATCTCTTTTACGATAACGGCCGCCAGCGCATTAACGACTTCCTCGGCCTCAATCCCGATGCTGGCGGCGGCCCCACGCAGGTGGAGTTGGCGCACAACACCATCACCCATGGCGGCTTCTTTGGCGTGGGCCCGGGTGGCGGCAGCGCCAAATTCCACCTGCCCGAGGCGCATACCGACTATATCTTCTCGGTGATCGGCGAGGAATTCGGCCTCGTCGCGTGCATTGCCATCGCGCTCCTTTATTTCGCCATCGTCGCGCGCGTGCTGCTGCGCCTGCTGGACGAGGATGACCCGTTCGTCATCCTGGCGGCAGGCGGGCTGGCCGTGCAGATGGCCATGCAGGCGGTCATCAACATGGGCGTCAATGTGCAGCTCTTCCCTTCCAAGGGTATGACGCTGCCCTTCATCAGCTATGGCGGCTCCTCGATGATCGCGCTGTGCGGCGGCGTGGGCCTGCTGCTGGCGTTCACGCGGCGCAACCCCTATATGGCGCGCTCTTCGAACAGGACGAAGCGGAGCGGGCGATGAGCATTTTCCGGCACTATGTGCTGGCGGCGGGTGGAACGGGTGGCCATAGGGTGCCGGCCCATGCCGTCGCGCAGGAACTGATCGCGCGCGGCCATCGCGTGGCGCTGGTGACGGACGAGCGCGGTGCGAAGATTCCCGGCCTGTTCGCGGACGTGCAGACCCACATCCTACCGGCCGGCCGCATGGACAGCGGCATGCGCGGCTGGGTCCGGGGCTTTCGCCAGATTCTGGAGGGGCGGCGCATGGCGCGCGCGCTTTATCGCTCCTTCGAGCCTTCGGCGGTCGTGGGCTTTGGCGGCTATCCGGCGCTGCCCGCGCTGCTCGGCGCCTTTGCCGAGAAGATCCCCACCATCATTCACGAGCAGAACGCCGTGCTCGGCCGGGTCAACCGTCTCGTCGCGCGGAAGGTGGCGGCGATCGCCACGGCCTATCCCGATGTGCTGCGCCTTCCGGGCCGCCATGCCGGGAAGACCTATCTGGTCGGCAATCCGGTGCGCCAGTCGGTGCTCGATCTGCGCGAAGAGCCTTTTCCCTTCCTCTCCGACGAGAGCGTGCTGCGCCTGCTCGTGACGGGCGGCAGCCAGGGTGCTTCCATTCTCTCTCAGGTGGTGCCGGCGGGGCTGGGGCTGCTCCCCATCTCGCTCCGGCGGCGCATGCAGGTGACGCAGCAGTGCCGGCCCGAGGACATCGAGACCGTGCGCGCCACTTATGCTGAGCTGGAGATTCCGGCCGACCTCTCCACTTATATCGAAGACATGCCGGGGAAGCTGGGCTGGTCGCATCTGGTGATCGGCCGGGCGGGCGCCTCCACCATCGCCGAGCTGACCGCCGCCGGCCGGCCCGCGATCCTCATTCCCCTGCCGAGCGCCATGGACAATCACCAGGCCTATAATGTGCGCGAGATGGTCGCCGCCGGCGGCGCGCGGGCCATCGACCAGACCCGCTTCACGCCCACGGAGCTTGCCAAGCAGATGCAGAAGCTGGCGATGGAGCCGGGCGCGCTGATGAATGCGGCCGAGCGCGCGCGGGGCTGCGGCCGTCCGGATGCCGCAAAGGACCTTGCCGATCTCATCGAGAGCTTCGGTCCGGCGCCGCAGACCATCGACACCGTGCGCGCGGATGAAGGGTTCGCCATGACCGGCCTGGCCGGCGCGGGGGTATGATGCGGAGCAGCTCTGCGCCATCCGCCCTCTTTGCCCTACGGTTCACGACGGGCTCTTATTCTTTGCCCTCCTCAATAAAAGAAAAAGCCATGCGTTTCGACAAGCTCAGCAAGACCGGCATTTCCTCGGACCACGGGACGGAGTGCCGCGCATGAAGGGCGTGGGCACAGAGATCGGCACGATCCACTTCATCGGCATCGGCGGCATCGGCATGTCCGGCATTGCCGAGGTGATGCACAATATGGGCTACAGCGTGCAGGGCAGCGACATGGCGGAGGGCTATGTCATCCAGCATCTGCGTGATCTGGGCATCAAGGTGATGATCGGCCACAAGGCGGAGAATCTGGGCGATGCCGCCGTGGTGGTGACCTCCACTGCCATCAAGCGCGGCAATCCCGAGGTGGAGCTGGCGCTGGAGAAGCGCGTGCCGGTGATCCGCCGCGCGGAGATGCTGGCCGAGCTGATGCGCCTCAAGTCCACCGTGGCGGTGGCGGGCACGCACGGCAAGACCACCACCACCTCCATGGTCGCCGCGTTGCTCGATGCTGGTGGCATCGATCCCACCGTTATCAACGGTGGGATCATCAACAGCTACGGTTCCAATGCGCGCCTGGGCTCCTCGGACTGGATGGTGGTGGAGGCCGACGAGAGCGATGGCAGCTTCCTGCGCCTCGACGGCACCATCGCGGTCGTCACCAATATCGACCCGGAGCATCTCGACCATTACGGCTCGTTCGAGCGCGTGAAGGATGCCTTCGTGGAGTTCGTCGGCAATACGCCTTTCTACGGCGCGGCAATGCTCTGCCTCGATCACCCGGAAGTGCAGGCCATCCTGCCGCGTGTGCAGGACCGGCGCATCGTCACTTACGGCTTCTCGGCGCAGGCCGACATTCGCGGCGAGAATGTGCGGCCCATTCCCGGCGGCAACCGCTTCGACGTGCAGATCCGCGAGCGCGACGGCAGAATCCGACGCATCGAGAATATTCTCCTGCCCATGCCGGGGCGACACAATGTCTCCAATGCCATGGCGGCCATCGGCGTGGCGCTGCACATGGGCATCGATGATGCGACCATTCAGTGCGGTTTCGAGCGCTTTGGCGGCGTCAAGCGGCGCTTCACCAAGGTGGGCGAGGTGGCGCTGCCGGGTGGGAGCGCCATCGTCATAGACGATTACGGCCACCATCCGGTCGAGATCCGCGCGGTGTTGGCGGCGGCGCGCGAAGGTGCGCGGGAGCGGGTGATCGCAGTGGTGCAGCCGCACCGCTTCACGCGCCTGCACGACCTCATGGACGAGTTCCAACAGGCCTTTAACGATGCCGATCAGGTCTATGTGGCGCCCGTCTATCCGGCGGGCGAGGTGCCGATCGACGGGGTCGATGCCGATGCGCTGGTCGCCGGACTCAAGCGCCGAGGCCACCGCGCCGCGCACGCCATCGCCGATGCCGATGCGCTGGCCCGGGCGCTGGCGGAGGAAGTGCGTGTGGACGATATGATCGTGTGCCTGGGCGCGGGCGACATCACCAAGTGGGCGGCGGGCCTGGCCGGAGGCATCGAGCGCGCCCGGGCGGAGCGCCGCTGATGTGGGAGCTGATGGCCATTGGCATCGAGATGCAGCGCCGCATGATCGAAGTGCATGCACAGGGCCTCAAGCTCACCGGCGACATGTTGCGGGAAGTGGAGCGCCGCAACGATAGCGCCACCATGATGCGCGAGGCGCAGGCCATAAGCGCCGGCCTGACCAGCCGCTGGTTCGACGCCTGGCGGGGGCGGTCATGAATGCAGCCGCCGCATTGACGCAGATGCCTCCGGTGCGCGGGCGGCTGACGGCGCACGCGCCGCTGGCGCCGCTCGTCTGGTTCAAGAGCGGCGGTGCGGCGGACTGGCTGTTCGAGCCAGCCGATACCGACGATCTGTGCGCTTTCCTCGCGGCCATTCCCGCCGATATGCCGGTGATGGCGCTGGGGCTGGGGTCCAACCTCATCGTGCGTGATGGCGGCGTACCGGGCGTGGTCGTGCGGCTCGGCAAGGCGTTCGCGCGGGTCGAGCGGCTCGACGCGACGACACTGCGCTGCGGCGGCGGCGCCTCGGGCATTCTTGTCTCGTCCACTGCGCGCGATGCGGGCATTGGCGGCCTCGAGTTCCTGCGCTCAATTCCCGGCACGGTCGGCGGCTTCGTGCGCATGAACGGCGGCGCCTATGGCCGCGAGACGTGCGACATTCTCGTTGATTGCGACGTGGTCCTCCGCACGGGTGAGCGGCGGACTCTGCCGGCGGCGGCGCTGGGCTACACCTATCGGCACAGCGCCCTGCCCGAGGGTGCCGTGGTGGTGAGCGCCACCTTCCGCGGCCATGCCGGGGCGCCCGAGACGATCCAGGCCGAG
>Ga0182738_1002761_pt1 | contig 20632 bp, 15 predicted proteins | sample eDN5th30CBELigMG_FD_128876 | JGI IMG/M metagenome (GOLD analysis project Ga0182738, IMG submission 128876) | Enriched Miracle-Growth compost microbial communities from Emeryville, California, USA - eDNA 5th pass 30_C BE-Lig MG (version 2)... ... | reverse complement strand
TCTCCCGCAGGTTCTTGTGCTCTACGGCCCAAGTTGGGCTCCGCGCCGCAGGTCCAACGGACCGCGTAACTTTTCGCGCCGCGGCTTCAAATTTGTTGATGTACGCATCACGCGACCACTCTGCGTGGCAGTCCGCCTTTTGACCTGTGGAGTTCGGACGGAGCTCCCCAACCGCCTCATTCCATCCGCCATACCAGGATCCCGGCCATGTTAACCATTTACGGCAAACGGCAGCGGTACTGTGACGGTGTTTCGCGGCGCAGCTTCTTGAAAATCGGGGCGATGGCCACCGGGCTGACGATGGCCGACGTTCTGCGAGCCCAAGCGCAGGGGCCGGGGAAAGCCGCCAAGGCCAAGGCGGTGATCAACATCTACCTGGCGGGCGGCCCCACCCACATGGATACCTTTGACCTGAAGCCAGCGGCTCCGGTGGAATTTCGCGGCGAGTTCCGCCCGATTCCCACCAGCGTGCCGGGCATGGAGATCTGCGAGCTGATGCCCAAGCTGGCCCAGCAGGGCAAACGCTTTTCGATCGTTCGCTCGATCACCGGCATGCGCGACGAACATACCTCGACCCAGTCGGATTCGGGCTGGTCGACCTCCTCGCTGAGCACCATCGGCGGGCGGCCTGGTGTCGGGGCCGTGATGGGCAAATTGCAGGGCACCGTCCACGGCAGCGCTCCAACCTTCGTGGCCCTCGATGGTTTTGGCAGCCCCGGCTTTTTGGGCGGCATTTATGCCCCGTACCGGCCCGATGGACCCGGCCGCGCCAACCTGCGGCTTTCGGGCATGATCTCCGAGCAGCGGCTGAATAGCCGGGCCCAACTGCTTGCCAAGCTGGACGGCATCCGCCGCGAGATCGACAGCGGCGGCATGATGGCCACCATGGATTCGTACAACGAGCGGGCTATTAGCGTGATTACTTCGGGCGAATTGGCCGACGCCCTGGACACCAACCGCGAAGACCCGCGGGTGATCGAGCGTTACGGCATCACGCAAGGCGGCCGGTACAGCTCCAATAGCCGGTTCTTGCTGGCTCGCCGCCTGGTCGATGCGGGCGTACGGTGTGTCACCTTGTCGTGGGGCGGCTGGGATACCCACGGCAACAACTTCCAGACGATGCGCGATCAACTGCCGGCGCTGGATGTTGGCCTAAGTGCCTTGTTGGAGGATCTGGCCGCTCGCGGTATGCTCGAAGAAACCATCGTGATGATGTCCGGTGAGTTCGGACGCACGCCTCGAATCAACAGCAGTGCCGGCCGCGACCATTGGCCGCGAGCGGCATTCTTCTTTGTGGCCGGTGGCGGCTTGCGCCACGGTCAGGTGATTGGCTCGACCACTCGCCTGGGCGAAGAGGCCCATGATCGCCCGGTCCACTTGCAACAAGTTTTTGCCACGGTGTATCGGCAGTTGGGCGTGGATTTGGAAGCCACGTTGCAAGACCCCAACGGCCGGCCCCAGTACTTACTCGATCGGCGCGAGGTAATTCACGAATTGGTGTAACGCTTCGCGGCGATCCCCTCCGAGGGGGCGTTTTGCCGCGGTTGCCCACCGCTTGGTTTAGCGGGTGGCGGGTGCGGCCGTCCTCCTCCTTAACAAGATCTCTCTCTCCACCGCTGTCGCTGGCCAGATAGCTCAGCTATTTTGGCCGGCGGCAGCGGTTGTTTGTAGTACAATTGCCTTGGCGGTCGCCACGTGTCGACCCACCCGCCCGCAGTTGGGCAGTTGCTTGCGGCCGGGCCGCAACGTCCTAAGTTCAATAAAATTCAGCACTTTCCCCACCGTGCCGTGGGAGTTGGTAGCCCAGGGACTCTCCAAAGCACGGGAAGGCGGTGTTCCGAATGACTGCTGACAAGCTACGCGCCGATCAACCGATTCCCGACTCCGGCGGGGATAAGTCGGCGAGTAATCCCCCATCCTCCGCCCCCGAGCAGGCTGCCGATTCGGCCATGGCTTCGGGTAACGACGTTACCCAGGTCCATGGTGGAACTTCGACCTCGGGCAGTGCCAGCCGCGGCGAAGCTGATCCGCGCCTGTGGGTGGGACGCCGCTTGGGCCGCTACGAGCTGACCGAATTCCTGGGCGCCGGCGGCATGGGCGTGGTCTATCGCAGCAGCGACCCGATCATCGAACGCGACGTTGCCATCAAGATCCTGCCTCGCGAGGTTTCGGCCAATCCGGTCAACCTGAAGCGGTTCCTGGCGGAAGCCAAGGCGGCCGGCAAGCTGAGCCACCCCAACGTGGTGCCGATCTACCAGGTCGCCGAAGAGGCTGGCACGTACTACCTGGTGATGGAGTTTCTGGCCGGTGGCAGCATCATCGACGAACTGGATCGCGGCCCGCTCTCCGTGCTTTCCGCGACCAAGGCGATGGCCGATGCTTGCCGCGGTTTGGCCGCCGCGCACGCCCTGGGCATGATCCATCGCGACATTAAGCCGGCCAACTTGCTCCGCACTGCCGACGGCACCGTAAAGGTGGCCGACTTTGGCCTGGCCAAGGGCGTAGTCGAAACTTCGCAGCAGATTACCCGGGCCGGGCAAGTTGTGGGCACGCCGTACTTCATGAGCCCCGAGCAGTGCGAGTCGCGGCCACTGGATCATCGCAGCGATATCTACTCGCTGGGCGCGACCTACTACAGCCTGCTGACGGGCACCAATCCCTACCAGGATGCGGCTAGCACCGTCCAGGTGATGTTCGCCCATTGCCACGGCGAAGTGCTCGACCCGCGCAAGGTCGACGCCACACTGCCCGAGGCCTGCTCGCGGATCGTCCGCCGGGCCGCCGCCAAGCATCCTGACGAGCGTTACCAATCTGCCGCGGAGATGCTGGCCGATCTCGAAGCCGTCATCGCTGCGCTCTCGGGCCATGCCCATATTCCGCTGCCCAGCGAGTCGGGCCAGTACGCCGCCAAGCCGTCCAGCGCGAGCAATCCGGCCCTGGCTCCCACGATCACCGGGCCGGTTTTGCCGTCGGGGGCGTCGGGTTCTTATTCCGGCACAGGAACGCAATACAACTCGGGCGTGACGGCGTGCCCGGCGCCTGCCGCCGATGGCGATCACACGGGTCGCCGTGCGCGTTGGCCTTGGATCACAGCCACGATTTCGGCCTGCTTCGCTGCCGCGCTGTTGTACCTGGTGTTTGGTACCGAGCCAGCCGGTGACGGTGCCGGGGCAGTTCCTGTCCCCACCGGGCCGCCCATCAAGATCGGCATCCTGCACTCGCTGACGGGCACCATGGCCAACAGTGAGTCGGCAGTGGTCGATGCGGCGCTGCTGGCGGTCGAGCAGTTAAACCAATCCGGCGGCGTGCTGGGCCGCCCGGTCGAAGCCATCGTGCGCGACGGCCGATCCGATCCGGCCACCTTTGCCGCCGAGGCAGCCAAGCTGATCGACCAGGAGAAGGTCGTCACGGTATTTGGCTGCTGGACCTCGGCCACCCGCAAGACGGTGGTGCCGCTGTTTGAGGACCGCAACCACCTGCTCGTATACCCGGTGCAGTACGAAGGCATTGAGGAATCGACCAACGTCTTTTACACGGGGGCCGCGCCCAACCAGCAGATCATTCCGGCGGTGCGCTGGGCGATGGAGAAACTCGGTGATCGGCGGTTCTTTATCGTCGGTTCCGACTACATCTTTCCCCGGGTGGCCGGCGAGGTGATCAAAGACACGGTCAAAGAACTGGGCGGTGAGATCGTCGGCGAAGCCTACCTGCCGATGGATGCCCTGGTTCTGGACGACCTGGTGCAAAAGATCGTCGATGCCAAGCCCGACGCGATCTTGAACCTGATCAACGGCGATACCAACATCCCGTTCTTCAAGCAGTTGCGGACGGCCGGAATCACACCTGAAACCGTGCCGACGATCTCGTTCAGCCTGGCAGAAGAAGAACTGCGGCACTTGGATAGCCAGCAGATGGCGGGCGATTACGCCGCGTGGAACTATTTCCAGTCGATCGATTCGGCGGAGAACCGCGCGTTTGTGGACGCCTTCCACGCCAAGTATGGGCCGCAGCGGGTTGTCACCGATCCGATGGAAGCGGCCTATTTCGGTATCAAACTGTGGGCCCAGGCCGTTGAGGATGCCGGTTCGACCGACGTAACGGCCATTCGCCGCGCACTGCGTAACCAGCGGATCGTTGCCCCCGAGGGCGAGGTTCGCATCGACCCCAACACGCAGCACACGTTCAAGACGCCGCGGATCGGCAAGATTCTGCCCGACGGGCAATTTGAAACGGTGTGGACAGCCCCGCAGCCCGAGCAACCTGAGCCGTTCCCGCCTTCGCGGCCGGTGGCCGATTGGAAGGCGCTGCTGCACGATCTGCACCGCGATTGGGGCGGCGCGTGGGAAGCCCCGCGCCAGTAGATCTGGCGATGTCTGCCGGTCTGGCTGCCTGATCGATCCAAACGCTATAGGCGTTCTTCTTTCGCTCTCTCGCCTGATGCGCTGCGGCTTGATGCCCGCTTCGTTGTTCTGGCGCTCTTGCCGCTCGGCCTTTCTATCCGTCCAGCCGGTGCGACCGTTACGCTCGTTCCTCATGCCGAGGGGATCGTGTCAGCGGTAGCGATTGCATGCCATGTTTTGCCTCATCGGGCGATAGCGGCAGGACCGAAGATGCACGAAAAGGGGATTAGTGATAGCGTGCAGGGGACGTCCACACGATGCGATCAACAACCATGCCGGCGATCAGGTTGTTGCTGGCGGCGGCGATGCTGCTGCCCAGCGGCTGCACCCCGCTGCGCGAGTACGTCCGCAACGGCTTTAAGGTAGGCCCCAACTATTGCCCACCGCCGGCCCCCGTGGCCGAGCATTGGATCGATGCCGGTGATTCGCGACTACAGCCGGTGACGGCCGACCTGGCCCACTGGTGGACCGTTCTTGCCGATCCCACGCTCGATGCGCTGGTTATGAATGCCGTGCAGCAGAACCTGACGCTGCGCGAAGCCGGGTTCCGCGTGCTGCAAGCCCGGGCCTTCCTGGCGATTACCCGGGGCAACCTGTTCCCGCAGCAACAGGCCGCCGCTGGCGGTTTCGCGCGTAATGCCATGAGCCGCGAAGTAGCGAACGGCCAGTTCATTCAGAACCGCTTTTTCGATCAGTGGGATGTGGGATTCAACCTTGCCTGGGAACTGGATTTCTGGGGACGGTTCCGCCGGGCGATTGAAGCGGCCGAAGCCGAACTGGACGCCTCGGTTGAAACCTACGACCAGGTACTGGTCACGCTGCTGGGTGATATTGCCTCCACCTATACCGAGATCCGCACGCTCCAGCAGCGGCTGGAGTTTGCTCATATCAACGTCAAGTTGCAGCAAGAAACGCTGACCATCGCCAACGCCCGGTTTCGCGGCGGCCAGGTGACGGAACTTGACGTGGATCAGGCGGCCAGTACGCTGGCCCAGACCCAAGCCTTGATCCCGCAGTTGGAACTACAACTGCGGTTTGCCACCAACCGGCTATGCATCCTGCTGGGCATCCCGCCGACCGACCTGGTGCAGGTGGTGGGCAGTGGTGCCATCCCGGTGGTACCGGCGGAACTGGTGGTGGGCATCCCGGCCGACTTGCTCCGTCAGCGGCCTGATGTGCGCCGTGCCGAGCGTGAAGTGGCGGCCCAAAGTGCCCGAGTCGGCATCGCCACTGCCGAGTTGTATCCGCACATCGGCATCACCGGCACGATTGGCTACTCGGCGGAGAACTTCAGCCGGTTATTCAGCGAGCGGGCATTTACCGGCACGATTGGTCCTTCGTTCCAGTGGAACATTCTGAACTATGGGCGGCTAATCAACGCCATTCGACTGCAAGACGCGCGGCTGGCTGAGCTGATCGTAGCGTACCAGCAACAAGTCTTGCAGGCGCAGGTGGAAGTCGAAAACGGCATCGCGCAGTTCCTCCGCTCGTTGGATCAGGCCAGTGCCTTGGCCGAAAGTGTTGCGGCTTCGGAGCGGGCAGTGCGTATTGCCCTGGTGCAATACCGCGGCGGCCTGACCGACTTCAACCGCGTGGCACTCTTGGAGCAGAACCTGGTCGAACAGCAGGACCGCTACGCCGTGGCACAAGGCGACGTGGTGCAGGGCCTGGTCGCCACGTACCGGGCCCTGGGCGGTGGCTGGCAGATTCGGCTGCAACCGCTGCCGGGCGAGGTCCCGATTCCGCCGGCCGTCAGACCGCCGGTTGCGCCGCAGATTGAGGTGGTTCCCGCCGAGGCAGCCAACGGCCAGCAACCAGCAAACGATGCCGGCCCGCCACGCCCGGCGCCGGCGCTACCTGCCGAGCCGGCCTTGCCGCCGCCGGCCGTTAACCCGCAGGGAGGCCGACCATGACCGCCTATCGACAGAAAGTGACCGCCAGAACCTGCGCCTGGCTGCTGGTAACGCTGTGTATGGCCACCACCGCGCAAGGAGGCGACCACGGCAAACGCCCCTGGCATTTACCGTGGCCGGCGCTGCATTGCGGCTGCTGTCCTGACCAGTATTGCCCCAAGCCGCTGCCGCACGTGGCAGGCCTCAAGTGGTGTGGCTGCGGGGAGAAATACTGCCCCAAACCGCTGCCTGGCATGCCCTGTTTGCCGCCTGGCTGCGGCGTGTGCTACGACGTTAAGCCGCTCCCCTGCCCTCCCCCCTGTAGCGAGCCTTGGTACCGCTGCGCACCGGGCGCTCAAGGCGGTTGCGCGCACAGGTTGTTAGCCCCGCTGATGCCGGCCGACAAGCCGGACTTCAACAAGCGGTGATATGAATCGCGTCACTCGATGTATCGGAGAATGCAGGCCGTGTCGGTGCAGTCGCGTTGGCGCATCCTGCGCCCGTTCTAAAGTCGCGACGGAATGGGATGATCAAAATCGTAATTGGCGAATGACGTGTCTACCTCGTCAGGTGTGAGCAGCAACAGCATGCTGATCTCGGCCAACGTGTCTTCAGGGAGCCCTTCGAGAAACCTCCACACGGTATCGTGACGGTCGGCCTTGCTCGAACCTGCGAAGGCCGCATCTACGATCCGCACACGAATCGACGCTGCGCTCTGACGGTAGATTTCTACCTGTGCATCTGGATGCTGCACCTCGTACTGGGTGAGCGCATCGGCAACAGCTTTAAGCCGATCATCGATTTTCTTATTACGTATTTTCGGCATGGCTTATAGTCTCCCATCTGCCGACGAGATGATTTTTTCAGCAGCATTCAGGAAGGCTTCAGCATCCCGCGGCGAGGCTGTTCCTGAGCGGTAACGCCACTCTGTGTCCCACGTATTCACCAAGGCGAATGCTTTTGAGATCTCCGGGGGAAATGGCGAGCCGCCATATTGGAAGTAGCGTGCTTTCAACCAATCGAAGTTATGCGCCCGGGCGCCCCGAAAGTTGTTCAATACCGCTTGTCGTTTTGCATTGGGAACTACGGAAAGTACCAACGCCTTCAATAAACATTCTACGCCGTATCCGGCGAGGTAAATGGCACCGGTGGTGCGCGCAGCGCGTTCTAGAAGCAGGCGGGCATCTTCAAATCGCTGGATGCCAGCCTGGTAAAATGGACGTGCTTCTTGTGCAACCGGCAGTCCCATACGGCAAAGTCCGCAATGGCTGCTCCCACTGCCGAATCTTTAAGGTAGCGAATCGATGGCCTAACGCTTTATATGCCGGGTATCGCTATCCGCTACGGTAGGGGGCTCCGAAATTGTAGTTGTTGGTCAACTCGATGCCACAGCATTTCCAGTGCGCTAGGACGTTTCGGCCTGCAGTGGCCAGCACCATTCCGGCCGGCGCCGCGGTCTAGACGCGGGCCGGCCGTGAACGGACCTGTTGGCAACGGCGAAGATAGGGCACGCCTAGACCTTCAGCGCATCGCGGCAGACACGCAGCATGTTGCCGCCGAGGATCTTGCGGATGTCTTCCTCGCTGTAACCACGCTGCACCAGCCCAACCGTGAACATCGGCCAGGCTGCCCAGGCGATGCTGGTGGAGCGAGGGAACCGGCCTCCCAGGGAGCTTTGCGGCCAGAGGGCGGCAAACCGCGTACGGCGTTTATTCCGGGGCGGCAGCTTCACGCTGGTATCGTCCAGCCGCGAGCGATAGGCGACGTCGGTGCCGATGCCCACGTGATCCACGCCAAACTTCTTCGCTACGTGGTCGATGTGATCCAGCAGCGCGGTGATGTCGCCTTCGCCGCCCAGGAAGCGGGGGATACAGCAAATGCCGACCATGCCGCCGGTATCGCAGATGGCTTTGATCACTTCGTCGGGCTTGGAACGAATGTGGTTGTTCAGAGCCGTGCAGGTGGTGTGGCTGGCCACCATCGGCTTGCTGGAAGCCTTCGCGGCTTCCAGGCTGGTTTGCCAGCCGCTATGGGCCACGTCGACGATCACGCCCTGGCGGTTCATCTCGGCGATGGCTTCGCGCCCCAGGTCGCTGATGCCGCCGTTGGCCGGTTCGGCGCAGCCATCGCCCAGCATGTTGCGGCGGTTGTAGGTGAGGTGCATCATCCGGATGCCCAACTGGAAGAAGATCCGAATGGGCGCCAATTCCTCCTGCACCGTTACCCACTGCTGCGCCAGCGGCACGCCGTTACCGGTGAGGTATAGGCAGTGTTTGCCTTCGCGGTGCGTGGTCTCGATGTCATCGGGCGTGATCGCCCGGTTGAGTACGTCGGGGCACATGTCGGTCAGATAGGTGTGCCGCGCCAGCCGCTTGAGCAGGATTTCGGGAGCCTGGCTTTCTTCCCCGGCGTTCTCAAAGATGCAGGTCACGCCGGCGCATTCGAACGCGTGGCGCAGTTCGGCCCGTTCCTCAGGCACGGTGGCGGCCCGTGTCATCGACATGTCTTCTTGCATGTCCTGCAGTTCAAGGTCGCTGGCGCCGGCTTCGATCGCGGCGGCCAACTTCTTGCGATCCAGGGCCGCCCGGGGCGCAAAGCCGTATGTGTCGAACACCAGCGACTCGTAGTGCAGCCGCAGGCCGGTTTCAAGCTGAGCCTGGGTGGGCTTGAGGATGTCGAGCGCGGCCTCGCGAGCGGAGATGAAGCCCGGGGCGTCGGACAGCATAATGGGGAACCGCTTGGGCGGGGTTTTGCGAGGCGCAGCGCCCGCGGCCCCCTTGCCCGATTCGGAGCCGTTTTCGCCCGCCCGCAGCGAAGTGGCCAATGCCGACGCCGCGGCGGCCGCAGCCACCCCCTGCATGAAACCGCGGCGGTTCACGGCCGGCGTTTCCGGTTGTTGGGCGGTGCTGGTCGGCTCAGTCGGCGTGGGCTTGGTCGGCCGGGGCATGGTGCAAACTCCTGGTGTTGGTGGCAGTGAACGGCGCCGCTTGGCTTCGCGCCTCCTAGCCAGAAGAATAGATAGAGAACGGCGGCGATGCGAGCGCTTCGCGCCAGATCGGCCCCTGGGCACGTGGGGGCCGTGGTGAACCGCCACCGTTTTATGACCCGTCTTGCCGCCCGGCGTGGGGATTTTCATGGCCAAGTGCGACGAAGGTTATATCTGCGACGTCTGCCAGAAAGACGTGGCCGGCATCACCCAGAGCGATCTGTACCTGCGGTACGTGATCGGGATGATCGAGCCTGAGGTGTTGCACACCGCCCGCGAACGGCACATCCGCTGCAATCCCGCGCTGGCGCAGTTCATCGTTGACGAGCGGTTCGAGCCAGTTGTGGTCGAAGGCCCCTTCGACAAGCGTCAGCTGGACCCGGAGTTCGTGCGGCAGCGCGAAGAACTCGTAAGCCGTGGCTACCGCCGGCTCTGGGAACTGACCAAGGGCGCTGAAGCCCGGATCATCGATTACCCGCTGCCGGAAGTCCGGGCGAAGCTGGCCGCCGATTACGAGTGAGCAAGGTGGGTAGTTGTAGGCAAGGCTGATCGGCTCGCAGCGTGTTTACACTTCTTCCGGCCCGGTCGAGCGGCCAGTGGCCACATCGAACTCGTAAATCGCGGGTACGAGCATCGCCGCGGTGGCAAAGCCGTAGGTCGTGGCCACCACCAGGAACACGCCCAGCGTGTATTCCAGCAAGAAGCTGGTGATGGCGTAGAACGTGGCGAATGGGCACACCAGGGCCGCCAGCGTAATCGCCGGCGAGGGATTGCGGATGCCCAGCGCCACGTACAGGCCAACGCCGCCGCCCAGCATGAAGGCTAGGAACGGGGCAAGTTGCACCTGGAACGAGCCGCTGAAGGCCACCATGATCCGCATGCAGGCGGCCACGCCGATAAAGAGGAAGAACACGGTGCCTTGCGAGACGCCGATCGCGCTGCGGCTGTTGGCGTATGCCATGCCGGTATGCACGCCCAGCATGGCCACAAAAGCATCCATGACCAGTAGACCGAGGCACAAATACAGCAGCGTTTCCGTAGAGATCAATTCGACCCACCACAGGTAGCCGGACAGCACCAGCGGCAGCAGCACGTACTCTTTGCAGTTGAAAAAGACTCCGCCCAGCTTGCCGAAAATGATCTCGGCCGGCGAAAGGTCGGTCACCAGCAGCAGGTCGAGTGCCCGGCCGTCGCGCTCGGTGGTGATCGACGTCACCGCTTGCGCGTTGATCAGCACCAGGCTGAGCAGAAACAGCGGCAACGTGGCGAGCGAAGCTCCGAAACGGTCGAGGTCGCCCTGGCGGTGGAGCAGGTACAGCCCCAGGGCCGACAATACAAATAGCAGCAGATAGGCCGACTTGATCAGCACGATTTTGCGGCCATAAGCCCAGGTGCGTACTTCACGCCACAGGATGGGGTTGTCCCACACGTCGCGATGCAGGTCGACCTTGCGCTTGGGCTCGGGCGCTTCGCGTCCCAAGGTGAACGGGGCCGCCACGGTGGCGTCGGGCGTGGGCTCCTGAGCGTCGGCCGCGGCCAGCGCTTCACGCGAGAAAATGCTGGTCGGTTCCTCAGCTTCGGCCATCGGCCGGGCTTCGCGACTGGGGTTCCATACCCGCACCCGGCCAATGGCCAGCGCGTTCATCGCCACAACCCCGATCAGGCTGGTGAGCAGAAAGCCGTACACGGGGCTAGCCAGGCCCAGCGGCGCAGCAGCCCGCGAAAAGCCCGGCCGCGAGGCTTCCAGAATGGCCGGCCACGGGCTCATCGAGGCCGCCCAGCCTTCGACCGGCGTACCCCACCAGGTGCTTTCGCGGCCCAGCAGCCGCGCGGCTTCCCACCCGCCGATCCAGAACACGAGCACCAGCACCGTCAAGGCCAGGGCCTGAAAGGTCTTTTCGCGCCACAAGGCGATCAGCGAGCCCAGGCTGCCGGCCATCAAGGCGGCCCCCGCCGTTACAGCAAATACGCGCAATACCTGCCCGGTCGAAACACCGCCAAACAACGTAATGGCCATGAACAGCGGCAACGCGGCCAGCAGCACCACCAGCACGTTGAGCAGGCTGGCCATCAGCTTGCCCAGTACGAGTTCACTGTTGGAAAGCCGCGTCATCAGTAGCAGATCAAGCGTGCGGCGGTCCTTCTCCTGCGAGACGGCGCTGGCGGTCGCCAACGCGGCGAAGAACACCATGATCGCCAGTTGCAGCGGCGCCAGGATCTGGAACAACGTGGCCCCGAACCGGGCCAGGTCGCCCACGTTGCGGACCAGTTGGGTACCGGTCACCACCATCCAGGCCGTACACATCAGCATCCACAGGATACCGACATAGGCTGCACGCGAGATGTACAGGCGCAGCCGCCGAGGCGCCGTGGCGACTTCGCGAGTGAAGACGGGTCCGACAAACAAGTGAGCAATTCCTCAGCGGAAGTTAGCAACGGGCGAATGAAGGCCGCCGGCCTGGGGGTACGACCTGGCAGGTTAGATTTTCGTAGAAACGGCTGCCGACGCAACTCCCCTTGTTTTGGCCTGCGGCGGTTTGGTGCGGCGCTGATTCTGGTCCCTCGCACCCAAGCAACCTGACATTCCAGTATGACTAGCCGGCACAAGCGTTGCAGCCGGTACGGTTGAACCCTAGCCAGGGCCTGAAGTATCATCTCGTGCCGCCACCGGAGGGCTATACTGGAGAACCCGGATTCTCTGTGCCGACTGCCTGGATAACCCTTCCCAGGCGAAAGGCTGTTGGTTGTCCCTTGCCCCATGCGCCGCTATGACCACGACCACCGTAAGGACGCGGGAAGCTGCACCGGCGGCCGATTCCACCGGTTCGTCGGGGGGCGGTGATGCGTGGGCGGTCTGGATTTCCACCGATTTCGCCTACGACTACGAGGCCAGCGGCGATACCGATCAGCCGACCGATGGCCAGGCCAAGGGGGGATGTTCCGGAGGCGATGAGGCTTCGGACGGAAGCCAAGTGAATGGCAGCGCCGCCGGCCCGGCAGCCACCGCGACCGATGCTGCCCCCGTCAACAAACGCAAGCACTCGCTCTACGACGTGCCGCTGCGGATTCCCTATGGCGAGTTAGTGCTGATCTACGGCCCCTCAGGCTGCGGCAAGACCACGCTGCTGACCCTGATCGGCGCGCTGCGGAGCGTGCAACAGGGCAAGATGTTTGTGCTCGATCATCCGATGCACCTGGCTAGCCGTGGCGAACTGGTCGACATCCGTAAGCAGATCGGCTTCATTTTCCAGCATCACAACCTGTTCGAGTCGCTCGACGCTACGCAGAACGTTCGGCTAGCACTCGACCTGTTTCCCATTTCGCCGGCTAAAGCCAGGACGCGGGCCCAGCGGTTGCTCCGCCGGTTGTGTCTGGAAGAGCGACACCTGCACTACAAGCCCGGCAAACTCTCCGGTGGTTTGCGGCAGCGGGTGGCGATTGCCCGGGCATTGGTGCACACGCCGCCGTTGATCCTGGCGGATGAACCTACGGCGGCCCTGGATAAAGAAAACGTCAAACGGGTGATGGACCTGCTGCGGGCATACACGCGGGGCGAAAGCGGCTGGGTGGACCCCGAGGACCGTCCTGCCAGTGGCCGCAATCCGACGGTCATCATGGTCACGCACGATGACAGCCTGCGCGAGTACGCCGACCGCCTGATCTACATGTCGGAAGGGCGCATGTCGGGCGACATGGCCCCAGGCGAGAACCGCAACTGGGCCCAGGTCTGGACGGCCCTTCGCGAGTCGCGGCTGTTTGCCACCTATCGGCCGCACACGCTTTGGGAGTTCGAAAAGCGGTTCAGCATCGAACACTTCGCGGCTGGCGAGGACATCATTCGCGAAGGCGAAATGCCCGAAGGCGACAAAGCCAAGTTCTACGTCCTGGCCGAAGGACAGGTCGAAGTCCTCAAAGGTCCGCCGGACCGGCAAGAGTGGATTCGCGACTTGGGCCCCTCGGATTACTTCGGCGAGATCGCCCTGCTCGAAGAAACGCCCCGCACGGCCACCGTCCGGGCCAAGGGCAACGTGCTGGTGTACTCGCTTAAGAAGGACGATTTTCTCGAAGCCTGCGAGAAGGCCGGCATTGCCGGCGAGTTGCGGCAGGACTACGGCAAGTACGGCCGCGCAACGTAATACCCCCTGGTGCGGCCAGCGGGCGTGCCTTGCTTGGGCAGATTCTGTGGACGTGCGGCGGTGGCGCGTTGCATCTGGCCATGCGCGTAGCCAGACTACGTGAGGGCGCCGCGCTGCCGTTGGCATGGCGTGGGCACTACCTTTCACGATGTCTTTTCCGCGGAGGTTCTCCCATGCATCGCCGTAATGGTTTTCGCACATTTGGACTGACCATGGCCGGTGCAGCTGCCGTGGTCACGGCGCTGGCCGCTACGGATGTCGCCTTGGCTCAGGAAAGTTCAGTCTCGCCATCCGGGCAGAAGGTGGAAGGGTTCCAGTATTTTCTGGCGGTGCGCGTTGAACCGGTAGAAGGCGGACTGCTCATCGAGGATCTGATGCCCGGCGGCCCTGCCGACTTGGGTGGGCTTCGCAACGGCGACGTGCTCGTAAGCCAGGTCGGCGGCCAACGATTCAAGCAGGTTTCCGACCTGAATGTTGTGGTTCAGGCCCATCCGCTGTCGCTGTCGATCATCAGGGACGGTAAGCCGATGGAGCTAACGGTCCAGCCTGGCTTGCTCCTCCTGCCCTCCGGCGAAGTGGTGCTGTTGGACAACTCCCTGCCTCCTCTTCAACATCCAGAGCCCCAGGCGGCGCCAGAGCAGGAACCACCTCGTCCGCCGCAGTCGGTCGAACAACCCCAGCAGCCCAAGCCGGAAAAGCCTCAGCCCGAAAAAACGGAGCCCAAGCAGCCTGAGTCCAAGCAGTCCCAGCCAGAGAAGCCACAGCGGCCAGCACGCCCGGCTGAATCGGCCGATCAGGCGGCGCTACAAAAGGAGCTTGTGCGGCTGCGCGAACACGCGAAAAAGCTCGAACGCCAGATTGCTGCCTTGAAGGCCCAACTGGCGGAAGAAAAGTCGGAGCGTAAGGACAAGCCCGAGGCCAAGAAGCCGGAAGCGAAGAAGCCAGCCGCGAAAAAGCCAGAAGGAAAGCAACCGGCTACTAGAAAGCCCGAAGCAAAGGACAAGCCGCAGGCCAAAGACCGCGGCGCCAAACAGGGCAACGCGAAGACTAAGGATAAACCTCGCGATGACGCTAAGCGTGACAAGAAGCCGCAGCGCGATGGCGACGCCGCCTCCAAGAGGCAGCCCGACAAGGCGTAGAAGCCAGCAGCGGAACGAGTAACCGCGTTACCAGCGGAACAAACCGGTTCCCCAGGCCAGGCCGGCACCAAAGCCGCTCAGCAGCAGCACGTCGCCACGGCGGATGTGGCCCTGGCTGCAAACTTCGTCCAGGGCCAGCGGGATGCTGGCGGCCGAAGTGTTGCCATATCGCTCCAGATTCGTCAGCACCTTGTGGCGGCTGATGCCCAGATTCTCCACCGCGCTGTCGATGATCCGCAGGTTCGCCTGGTGGGCGATGAACCAGTCGATGTCGTCCAGCGAGAGCTTGGCGGAACTGACAACCCGTTTGACGGTGTCGCCCAGCACGCGCACGGCCCACTTGAAGACCGCTCGGCCTTCCATCTGGATGTACTGCAAATCTTCGCGGACGCCGTTTTCGCTGACGACCATCCGGGTGCCGCCCATCGGCCGGCGGATCAGGTCGGTGCCTGAGCCATCGGTCCCCAGGGTGTAGGCGATAAAGCCTTGGTCGGTTTCACCAGGGGCCAGCAGCACCGCTCCCGAGGCGTCGCCAAACAGGGGGAACGTGCGCTGGTCGCGCGGGTTAACTACGCGGGTGTTGCAGTCGGCCCCCACCACCAGGCACAGCTTGCTGCAACCGGTGGCCACGTACTGCATGCCCGTCACCAGCGCAAACATGAAGCCCGAGCAGGCCGCCTGTAGGTCCATGGCGGGGCACTTCAAGTCCAGCCGGTCTTGGACAAAGTTGGCGGTGGCCGGCAACAGCATGTCGGGCGTAAAGGTCGCCACGATCAGCATGTCGACGTCGCCCGGTTCGGCCCCCACCCTTTTCAGGCACTGCGACGCCGCGCCCACGGCCAGGTCGCTGGTGGCCATGTCCTCGGAGACGACCCGCCGCTCACGGATTCCCGTGCGCTGAAGGATCCAGCCCGGCTCGTAGCCGTACTTCTCTTCAAGCTGCTCGTTGGTGACGACGGTTTCGGGGACGAAGCTGCCCGTCGAAACGATCCGCACGCCGGTCAGCGAACGGAGGGGATAATCTTGCGATGCTCGCGGTTGGTATTCCATGGACGGTAGACAATCGCCCCACAAAATGATGAGCAGAACCGGGCGGCAGGGGAGGATTCGCGCCGGGCGTGGAAAGCAAATCCAAACAGTGGAAGCCTGCCTTAAATTGGGCAATTTTTCAAGGGGAAGCGTTCAAGTCGCGCCCCGGGGGGAAGGCCATACCGCAGCGATAAGTGGCTTCCAGTAAATCGGTTGCAGCAGCTCGCTTACTGCGTAGGTGGAACGGCGAGCGGTGCAACGGGCGGTATCATCGGTGCTGCCGCCGGCATTCCGCCGGCAGCATGATCGTGATTGCAGTTGCCGTTCAGGCATCCTTGGATGCCCAGCGGCGCGGCGGGCGGCAACCAGCCCGACCCCGCTGCTGGCGGCGTCCCAGGCTGCGGCGCTGCGGTCTGCGGCGCCCCAGGCTGCGGGGCCAGGCCCTGGTACACGGCCGGATGGGTATAACCCCCTGCTACCGCGGTACCGTTCACCAGCATATTGCCGGTGCGGACCGGAATGCGTTGTCCCAGGCCAAATTGCGCGGGGGCCTCGCGGTACAAGGCCAGCGCGGCTGGCAGTTGGTCTTGCAGGTCTTTAGCCCGGCGATCGTCGGACGGGTGTGTCGAGAGGAACTCCGGCTGCTTTTCACCGCCGGCCGTGGCGGCGGCAAATCGCTGCCAGAACCGCGGCGCTTCCGACGGGTCGTAACCGGCCTTGGCCATGTAGACCATGCCCATGGCGTCGGCCTCGGACTCGTGTGCCCGGCTATACGGCAGGATGAAACCGACCTCGCTGACCACGCCGAATGCGGCCAGCGTGATCTGCCGGTTGGTTTCTTCCAGGTCTTGCGTCACCCAGGCCACAGCCTTCTTGGCGCCGTTGACCATCATGCCCTGGCTGAGTCGCTCGCCGCCGTGTCGAGCCACGGCATGCGCGATCTCGTGCGACATGACCACGGCCAAGCCGGCCTCGTTCTCGCAAATGGGCAATATGCCTTCGTACACGGCCACCTTGCCGCCGGGCAGGCAGAAGGCGTTCTGCACATCCGACGCAATGACCTTAAATTCCCAGTCGTATTGTTCGCCGGTAGCCGTAGCGAGCCGCTTGCCGACGCGGTTCACCATCTCAATATAGTCGGGATTGGTCGAAAGCTGTTCGTTCTTCAGCACGTCCTGAAAGGCCGCCACGCCCAGGCTGACCTCCTGGCTTTCGGGCATCAGCAGCACTTGCTTGCGGCCGGTGACGGGCGTTTCGCGGACGCAGCCCCAGGCAATGCAAACCACCAGCAACAGCAGTCCCGCGCGCAGCCATGCCACGTGCCCTGCCCATGCAAGCACACGAGGGAACCGCGGTCGTTGTGTAACGCAACGCATGACTGATATCCGCACCGAAACCTGACAGTTGTCGCGAACCGGGGCCGGCTTGTACCGCCGGGCGCTGCGGCAGGTCAATAGCGGTCACACCCGCGAGGGCCCTGTTTGCCTGCGGGAATACCCGCAATTCATCAGTAATTCCAGGGAGCAATCAGTGCTGGCGGGAACCGTTTGGGCCGCTGGTTGTCACGCTGGGGCCTTTCTGGCAAATTGTGGCCGTGCTTTCGCGCCACTTGCCAGCAAAGCTGTCAACGCATTTCAACCTCGTCGTATTTTTATCTATTTCTGCCGGGAGTCAGACATGGCCGCGTTCCCCGAGATCGACAAGATTCGCTACGAAGGCCCTACGTCCAAGAACCCCCTGTCGTTCCGGCATTACAACCCTGACGAGGTCGTGGAAGGCAAGCCGATGCGCGAGCATCTGCGGTTTGCCGTCTGCTACTGGCACACATTTCGCGGAACCGGCAGCGATCCCTTCGGGGCAGCCACGATGCTGCGTCCCTGGGAAGGGCCAAATGATACCGTTGAGAACGCGATCAACCGCGTGCGCGTGGCTTTTGAGTTCTTCGAAAAGTTGGGCGTGCAGTACTACACCTTTCACGATCGCGACGTGGCGCCCGAAGGCAAAACGCTCAAGGAATCAAACGACAACCTCGACGCCGTGGTGAAGGTGCTCAAGGAGGAACAACAGCGGACCGGCATCAAACTGCTGTGGGGCACCGCGAATCTGTTCAGCAATCCCCGCTACATGCACGGCGCGGCGACCAGTTGCAACGCCGACGTCTTTGCCTACGCCGCCGCGCAGGTGAAGAAAGCATTGGAAGTCACACACGAACTAGGCGGGCTGGGCTACGTGTTCTGGGGCGGCCGCGAAGGTTATCAAAACCTGTGGAACACCGATCTCAAGCGCGAACTGGATCACCTGGCCAAGTTCCTTCACATGGCCGTGGACCATGCCAAGAAGATCGGCTTCCCGGGGCAATTCTGGATTGAGCCTAAGCCCAAGGAACCGACCAAGCACCAGTACGATTCCGACGCCGCCAGTTGTATCAACTTCCTGCGCGCGTACGACCTGACCGAAAACTTCAAGCTCAATATCGAAACCAACCACGCCACGCTCGCCGGCCACACCATGCAGCATGAGTTGGAGTACGCCGGCCACCAAGGCTTCTTGGGTTCGATCGACGCCAACACGGGCGACCTGCTGTTGGGCTGGGATACCGATCAATTCCCGACCGATATCTACCTCACCACGCAGTGCATGCTCACGATTCTCAAGTACGGCGGGTTGCCCGGGGGCATCAATTTCGACGCCAAAGTGCGGCGCGAGAGCTTCGAACCGCTGGACCTGTTCCACGCCCATATTGGCGGCATGGATGCCTTCGCGCGAGGGCTGAAAATCGCCGCCGCCATTCGGGCCGACGGCCAACTCGAAGCGTTCGTACGCGAACGCTATAGCACATGGGACAGCGGCCTGGGTGCTCAGATCGAAGCCGGCGAGCACTCGTTCGAGTCGCTGTCGGAATTGATGGTCAAGCAGGGTGAAATCCACCCCAACAGCAGCGGCCGGCAAGAGTACCTGGAAAATCTCATCAACACTTACATCTGATCGGTTCGCCGGAGAGCCGAGCAACAATTGAGGGCCAGGTTGCTGACGCGGCGGTGGCGGAGTGATTACGATGATAGGAACACCTCGTACTTGCCCCCACCTCCTTGGGTCAGCGCATTGCCGCCCAAGTTGTGACCGCCAAAAGCCAGCCCGCCCTACCCTCTGTGGCGGTTGGCACACGGCGCCAGCACCACTTGGGATTGCGGCAGGCTGAGGGTGCGGGCGCTTGATAAGGCTTCGCTGAGCGATGGACGACAAGCACACTTCCCCCAGTTTGAACGACTACGGTTACAGCCTCGCCCCCGAGGTCGAACGTAAGCAACCGGACGACAACGCGCTGCAGTGGCACGTGGCGACCGTGAACGGCAACCGCCTGGGGCCGTGGCCGCTGGTCGAGTTGAAACGCCGCGCTGAAATTGGCGGCTTAGTCGCCGACGACCTGATCTGGCGGACTGGCTGGCCAGAGTGGCGCACCGCTGGCACGGTGTCTGAACTGGCGGAGTTCTTTGGCGAGAAGTCGACAGTCAACGCCGCGCCTGCCAGCGCATCGGCTCCAGCGGCGTCGTCCCCCGCCGTACCACCTGCCGCAAGCCCGCCGCCGGAAAATGCGCCAACGGCCGCCGCCCAAGCCAGCCGCTCGATGCCGGCAACACCGGCCGGCTTTGGAGCGGCCATCGGTCCGCTATCGCCGCCGCCGGTTGGCCCTGCGGCCGGCAGCGGCCCGGTCGATGTCGAGCATCCGGAAACCAGCCTCGCCGCGGCATTCGAAAAGCCGGACTTTTTGCGCGTGGCTGCCCGCATCTCGGGCTGCCTGTCCGTGTTCTGGTTCCTGATTTCGGTGACGGCTTATTTCACCTCAGGTTTCCAGTGGTTCACAGGCATGTTGATCTTCTTTGCCTTGTTCCTGCTGCTGGAATCGCTGGCGGTGGTGGTCGAACGCCAGGCGGCCATCGGCGCGCGGCTGGAACGGCTCGAAAAACTGGTCCGCCGCCGAAGCAGCCAAGACGGCGAGTAGATGCCTAGCGGCCGAGTGCCGCCGTTTACGTTTCGGCCGGTTCGTCTTCCGGCTCGTCGCGGCGCACGTACTCGTAGTTGTCGACCTGTGACAGATCAAGCGGGCCAACGCGGTGCGGGTCGGGCATGAGCCAGATTTCGCCGAATAGCTGGTCCTGCTGCGCGCGCATGCCGTAGTGGCGGATCAACTCCATCATGGCCAGGAACAGACTCACCAGTGTCGACTTGTGCATGCCGGCCTGGAACAGTTCGGTGAACGCCAGGCGGCCATCGGTGCGTGCTCGTTCGTAGATCTGCTCCATGTAGACGTGGATGGGCGTATCGTCGTAGATGATGCTGGCCGGCTGATTCGCCTGGTTGTCGCGCAGCAATCGGGCCAGCGCACTGACCAGGTCCCAGACTTCCAGTTCGTGGATCGGCTCGTCGGCCAGTTCGCGGGGGCGTCGCGGCAGGTCGACGGCCATCCGGGGAAACCGCTCCTGCCACTGCCGGCCCTGTTCTTCCAGCAAACTGGCGGCGTCCTTGAACTTCTTGTACTCCAGCAGCCGCCGCACCAGGTCGCGGCGCGGATCCTCGACGATCTGGTTCTCGGGCTCGGCTTCTTCCTCGGCCCGAGGCAGCACCGAGCGTGATTTCATTTCGGTGAGGATGCTGGCGACTTCCAGAAAATCGGCCGCCGCGTTGATGTCCAAGTGCTGGATCACCGTCACGTAGTCCAGGTACTGCGACGCGATCCGAGAGACCGGCAATTCGTCTACCTCCACCTCGTTGCGGCGTACCAGGTACAGCAACAGGTCGAGCGGACCACGGTAAATGTCCAGGTCGATCAGAAAGCTCATGCCGCGAGACGGATGTACGAAGGGCCGCGTGGATGGATGCCTTTATTTTACCGCTACCGGCCTTCTTCCCCCAGGGCGTAGGTGGTGACACCGCCGCCGGGGCGAGTTGGGCGAGTCGGCCGTGACGGCCGGGGGCCGCCTTCCTCTCCTAAAGCGTAGGTAGTCACGCCGCCGGGACGTCCGGTGCCTTCTTCACCCAGTGCATACGTGGT
>Ga0182738_1002759_pt1 | contig 20639 bp, 21 predicted proteins | sample eDN5th30CBELigMG_FD_128876 | JGI IMG/M metagenome (GOLD analysis project Ga0182738, IMG submission 128876) | Enriched Miracle-Growth compost microbial communities from Emeryville, California, USA - eDNA 5th pass 30_C BE-Lig MG (version 2)... ... | reverse complement strand
TGCAATCGGGCTGATGGGTCTGGCCTAGCGGCGTGCGGCCTGTGCGCCTTTCATGGCGTCCGGCATCAGCTTGTCGGCAGGGTTGATGATGCCGGCGGAGACCACCAGCTTGATGCCGTCCTCCACCGACAGGTTGACGTGGATCAGGTCCCGGCGCGGCACGAACAGCAGGAAACCGGAGGTGGGATTGGGCGTGGTGGGCAGGAACACGTTCACCATGTCGTCGTCGAAGGTACGGCTGATCTCGCCGCTGGTATCGGCGGTCACGAAGGCGATGGCCCAGAGGCCGGTCCGCGGATATTCCACCAGCACCACCTCCTTGAAGGAGGCGGAGGACTGCGAGACCACGGTTTCGAAAATCTGCTTCAGCGTGCCGTAGACCGTGCGGATGATGGGCATGCGGCTCACCAGGCGTTCGCCCAGGCCGAGCAGGTAGCGGCCGAGGAAATTGGCGGTCAGGGCGCCCAGGAGCGTGATGAACACCACCACCACGATGACGCCGAAGCCGGGTATGCCGAAGGGCAGGTAGGTCTCCGGGCTGTAGCGCGGCGGGACGAGAGGCGTGATGACCCGGTCGATGGAATCGATGAACAGCCAGGCCAGATAGATGGTGATGGCGATCGGAGCGGTGACCACCAGCCCGGTCAGGAAATAGGCGCGCAGGCGTTGCCAGAGGGTCGGCCGCAGGGTGATGGGCTGGGGAGGCGGACTGTCCGGGGGAGTGGTGTCTTGCGGTGGAGGGGTGTTCTGGTCCATATAATGATCCTCGGTACCACGGCAAATCGGCCGCACGACTATGAACAATACACAGAAAATGTGTCGGATTCCCACCCGGTCCACAGCCCGCCGCATGGTCTGGGGCGGCCTCGTGGCGGCGTCCCTCGTTTGTGCCTCCGTTCAGGCCCAAACGCCAGAGGAATCTCCGCCGCCGGCGGTGGCGACGCCCTATGCGCGGGCTGTCCAGGCCTATGACCGCGGTGCCTTCCGGGAAGCCTTCCTGGCCTTCCGCGATCTGGCGCAGATGGGCCATGGCGGGGCGGAGTTCATGCTGGGCGTCATGTCCTTCTACGGCCGGGGCGTGGAGCGCGACCACACCATCGCCGCCATCTGGTTCTACAAATCGGCGCGGCAGGGCAATCCGGCGGCGCAACTGGCCTTCGGCAGCATGTTCATCCGCGGGGTTGGGGTCTCTCCCGATCCGGTGGAAGCCTACAAATGGCTGACCCTGGCCCACAACAGCACCATCCCCGACATCGTGAGCCAGGCCGACACGCTGCTGCGCCAGGTGTCCGGCCGCATGACGGAGGATGAGATCAGGGACGGCCAGACGGCCGCCGGCAGTTTCCACCCGGTCATCACCGGGCCTCTCGGCATGGAATAGCCTTACGGCAGCCCGCCCTCCAGGCCGTGATGCCGGTAGAGCAGCCGGATGTTGCGGCGGTTCGCCTTCCAGGCAAAGTCGAAGAGGTCGCCGGCCAGGGGCACCGCGCCCAGGATGACATCCAGCACGATATTGCCGAGCATGCGCAGGGCGAGGCCGAAGGTCATGCCATGCTTGCAGGCCATGGCGACGATGAGCAGGGAGATGAGGGCGCCCATGCCGTCCCCGAGCCCGGGGATGAGGCCGATGATGCCGTCGAGCCCGAAGCGGATCGGCGTGCCGGGGATGCGGAAACGGTCGTCCATCAAGCCGGCCAGGCGCGAGAGAGTCCGAAGGTCCTGCTCCACGCTCATTGGTTGCCCTCAGGTCAGTGGTTTGCCGTATACGCGGTAGGTCTTGTAGGGCTTGGAATTCACCATGCCGAGGATGGAGCGCATGCCCTTGTTGTCCTCCAGTATCCATGAGAGCTCGGCGTGGGTGAAGCCCTTCCGCACGGCATTGACGCGGATTTCCTCGATCAGCATGAGCGCCATGGCGATGCCGATGGGGCTGTTCTGGTGCTGCTTGCGGATGCCCATGAGGGGCACGCGCGTGGTCTTGACCCCCTTCACCTTGAGCCGCCACAGCAGCTTGAAGATGCCCAGGGGCAGGAGGCTGCCCCTGAGGTCGGCGATGGCCTCGTTGAGATTGGGCAGGGCGATCATGAAGCCCACGGCCTCGCCGTCCAGCTCCGCCACATAGCCCATGTCCTCACGCAGCAGGAGCTTGAGGCCCATGGCCAGATAGGCCATCTCGTCCTCGGTCATGGGGACATAGCCCCAGTTGTTGGACCAGGCGTCGTTGAAGATGTCGCGGATCAGCTCCGCTTCCTGTGACAGGTTTTTCTTGGAAAGCTGGCGCAGATGCACGCGCCCGCCCCGGCGGGTGCGCTCCACGATATCCACCATGCGCTGGCGCATGGCGGGGCGGATATCCATGTAATAGGCGAAGAGATCGCGTTTCTTGGCGTAGCCCAGCGCTTCAAGGTGCGTGGCGTAATAGGGCCGGCCATGCGGCATCATCAGCATGGGCGGCGTCTCGAAGCCCTCGACCAGAAGCCCGCATTCCTCGTTGATGGAGAGGTTGAAGGGGCCGCAGACCTGGACCATGCCCTGCCCCTTCAGCCAGGCCTCGGCGGTGGAGATGAGGGCGGAGAACACCTCTTCATCGTCGATGGCGTCCAGCATGCCGAACTGGCCGATGCCGGGGCCGTGCTCGGCCTCCACCAGGTCGCATATCTGCGCGCTGATGCGGCCCACATCGCGGCCATCCTTCACGGCCAGCCAGAAGCGGTGCCGTGCGTGCTTGAAATAGGGGTTCTTCTTCGGCGAGAGCGCATCCCGCCGCTCCAGCTCGAGCTGCGGCACGAAGTGGGGATCGTTCGCCATCACGATGTTCGGAACGCGCAGAAAGCGCGTGAACTCGGACGCGCTTTCCACGGGAATGATGGTGACCGTTTCCGCCAAGGTTGGCCTGTCAGCGGCGGAGAGCGGGTGTGGGCCGCATCAGCTCGCCAGCTTCTGCCGGCGCCGCTCGCGGGGAGAGACATCGGACGGAATGGCCGACAACCGCGCCACCCAGGGATAGATCCGGGCCTGCTCCTCCGTATAACCCAGGTTGAACACGGTCTGGCTGGCGGCCACGTCCTCGGGTGCCTTGTAATAGGTGCCCCCGAGCTTGTCCCACAGGAAATTGGTGATGCCGTAATTACCCTGCTCGTTATGGAAGTGGTGCGCCATGTGCAGCTTCTTGATGCGCCGCAGGAACCTGTTCTTCGGCTTGTACGAGAGGTGCTGGATGCAATGGCAGAACTCGTAGACGCAGGTGGTGAACAGCCCGGCGGAAATACCGGCCAGCGCCGCGGGCAGCCCGCCGATCAGCCAGCCGACGGGGCCGGTGATGATGAGGATGGTGGGCAGCGTCGTATAGAGCGCGCCGAACAGCACCTCCAGATTGTGCGGGTCCTGGTGATGATCGAAATGCACGCGCTTCCACATGCTGGCGGTGGCCTTGAAACGGAACAGGAAGCGGCCATGCAGCACGAAGCGATGCAGCAGATACCAGGCGAGAGGATAGATGGCGACAGCCAGCGCGGCGGATATGACGACCGGCAGGGCCGCATCCATCAGGCGGATGGCGAAGAACGCCGTGATACCGCCCAGCAGGAGATACACCTGAATGGCGTAATACTGGAAGTACGCCACGACCAGCTCACCAAGCGTCATCTTGTTCAGATGATATTGCCGCTTTCGCCAGAAGCCGAACCAAACTTTCACAGCGATATCCTAACGTTTCGGGCAAAACATAACGGGGGGTTGCCAATGAGCGGGAAAATAGTCCGTCCACGGCAAATGTCTATGATTATTTTGTAAACTAGCCCGACATGTTTGCCAAAGGGTAAACCTCAACCATCCGGGAATTCAACATACCTGCATGGATTTATGGCACTTATCCACAGACGGCCAATGATATGCTGCAAATGCGAACGGCGCCAGCAGAAAAACAGGCCGGAAATCCATGAGGCTCCACCCCCGTCTCTATGAGTCAAATGAGGCGACAAAAAGTCGCGACACCGGCAGCCATGGTCATTCTTCCGCGTAAACGATGATGCCGATGCCGAGGAACAGGAACAGCGCCAGGGGCCCCCAGGCGGCCAGCACCGCCGGCAGGCTGCCGAACTGGCCGAGCGCCAGCAGGAGATTGTCCACCACGAAGAACATGAAGCCGATGGCGGCGGCGGCCGCGATGCGCACGAACAGCATGCCGCCGCGGATGACGCCGAAGGCGGCCAGCGCGCCCAGCAGCGGCATGATCATCGAAGAGACGGGGCTGGCCAGCTTCTGGTTGAGCCAGGCCATGAGCTGGGTGATGGACTGGCCCTCCGCCTGGAGTTGCCGCGCCGTCTCCGCCAGGTTGAAGAAGGAGATGGTGTCGCGGTTGAGGGAGAGGGCGAGGAAACGCTCCGGCGGCAGGGAGATGGGCCAGGGGGCTTCCGCCGCCCGGGTGACCGCATGGTTGGACACGCGGAAGGTGGAGAGGTCGAAGAGCGTCCACTTGCCGTCCACATAGGCGGCGAAGTCGGCCGTCGTCACCGTCTCCATGATGCCCTGCGGGTTCTTCTCGAAATAGGTCACGTCATCGAGGATGGTGCCGCTGCGGGTCACGGCGCGCACCCGGATGAGGTTGCCGCCTTCCGAGGCCCAGGTGTCGGTGGAGACCGACGGCATCTGCTTTTGCACCATGGAATAGCCGGTGTCCTGCCACTGGGTGAGGTGCCGCGTGGTGGGCACCACGACGAACTCGTTGAACAGGAAATGGCCAACGGCGATGAGCCCCGCCGCCAGGATGAGCGGCCGGACGATGGCGAAGGGCGAGATGCCCACCGACTTCATGACGATGATCTCGCTGCGCTGGTTCAGGGTGGCGAAGGTCATCAGCGCCGCCAGGAGGGCGATGAAGGGCGGGAGCTGCGTCGCCAGCTGCGGCCAATTGAGATAGGTGTAGCGGATGAGCGAGCGGAAGGAGGCGCCTTCGCCGGCCAGGATGTCGCCGCTTTCCGAGAGGAGGCTCAGCGCCTGGAACGCCACGCTGACGCCGATGAACAGCATCAGGAAGGTGGAGAGGAAGCGCATGGCCAGATAGCGGGTGAGGACGCCCAGCGCCTTGCTCTCCTTGCGTGTCCTTTCCCGCGCCACGTCAGGCTTCCTCCGCCGTCGAGCTGTTGGGCATCAGCCGGGCCTGGACGGCGCGCACGGCGTCCCATATGGCTTCCAGCCAGGCGAAGGGATTGGCACCCACCTTGTAGGCGCTCTGGTAGTAGAGATAGCCCGAGCCGAGCGCGAAGAGCACCAAGGGCCCCCACAGCACCAGCCAGGGCGAGGCGGCGCCGAGCGAGGCGAAGCCCTCGCCGAACTGCAGCACCTTCTGGTAGATGAGCAAGAGCGAGAAACCCACCGCCAGGCCGAAGGCGCGGCCCGTGCGCTTGGTCAGGAAGCCGAAGGGCGTGGCCAGCAGGGGGATGAACAGGATGGAGAGCGGGTTGACGATGCGGCTGTGGAAGGTGGCCCGGTCGGCGTGGTACTCTGCCTTGTTCCGGTCGGTGTGCATGTCGGCCCACAATTCGCCGATGGTCTTCTCGCGCTGGGTTTCGCCCCGGGCGCCGTAGGGCTCCACCTGCGGCAATTCCACCGGCCAGTCCTGCATCTTGAAGGTGAGCACGGTGGGCGTGGGCCGGGCCGGGTCGCTGTCGATCAGCACGCCGTCCTTCAGGCGCAGCAGCAGCGTCTTGCCGTCGCCGGTGTTGAGTACCGTGCCCTCGCGGGCGGTGATGGAGGTGGTGCGCATGGAATTGGGGAATTCCTTTTGCACGAAGATGCCGGCCAGGCGGTTGCCATCCTCGAACGCCTCGTCCACGCGGATGGTCACGCCGTTGCCCACCTTGTTGAATTCGCCGACGCGCACGCTGGCGCCAAAGGCGCCGCTGGACAGCTCGAAGGCCAGGCTGCGGTAAGTGTAGCGCCCGTAGGGCTGCACATAGTTGAACAGGAAGAAGGCGAAGATGGAAAGCAGTATGGCCACGCCGAAGGCCGGGCGGATGAGCCGCGGCAGGCCGAGGCCCACCGACTGGAAAGCGTCGATCTCGTTGTTGAGCGACAGTTTGCGGAAGGCCAGCAGCACGCCGAGGAAGAGGCCGAAGGGCAATGCCTGGCCCACATAATAGGGGATGAGCGAACCCAGCATCTTCCACACCACGGCGACCGGCCCGCCCTGGTTGACCACCAGGTCGAAAATCTTCAGCATGCGTTCGAGAATCAGCAGCACGGCGGCGATGAGCAGCGTCACCAACAGCGGCGTGACGATCTGCCTGGTCATGTATCTGTCTGTGCGCTTGAAGAACATCGATCCCGAGCCGGTTTCCCCGAGTTATGGGGTGCGCGCCACCCCGAAGCAAGCGAAAACGGGGGGAACGTACATCTGCGGTTCAGGCGCGCCGGCATATCCAGAATGGACTTATCCGGGCGCTCAGTGCAGGCTCGGATGCGGACAACACAGAGGGGACCAAGTGAAACATCTCTTTACACTATCGGTCATGACGGCCCTCATGGCAGCGGCGCCGTTCGACGCCCAGGCCCGGGAAGCGGAGGGTGAGCCGGACGACGTCTTCTGGACGGCGTCGGACTGCGCCAATCCCCCCGACGCGCCGGCCATGCGCATCGAGCTGAGCGACGTGAAGAGCGACAAGGGCAATATCCGTGTCGCGCTCTACAACATGGACGACGATGAATTCCTGGCAAGTGGCGCGCGCATCGCCCGAATCGACGTGGGCGCGGAGCAGGGCGACATGGACGTCTGCCTGCCGCTGCCGCATGCCGGCTCCTTCGCCATGGCCATCCTGCATGACGAGAACGCCAATGGCCGGCTGGACGTGTTCAGCGAAGGCTACGGCTTCCCCAACAACCCGCGTCTGATGTTCAGTCCGCCCAATGCGAAGGAGGCGGGCTTTGCGGTGCAGGACGGTGAAACAGTGGTGTTGCCCATCACCATGAAATACGTCTATCCCAAGAAGAACACACGCGGGCCGCGCCGCCGCTGATCGCGGTAATTGACCCTTGCGGCAAAAACAACTAGCGTGCGCGCGATCTCGCAAAACAAGGTGATCGTGTCTACATGCCTGCGGCTCGGCTTGTCGTTATCAGTAATCGCAAAAGCGCGCGCAGCTCCGGTTCGCTCGACCGGGTGACGGCGGTGCTTGCCGCCTATCCGGGCGAGGTGCTGCATCGCGTCATCGACAATATCGCCGAAATCCCCGAGGTGCTGGAGGCGTTCGTCGCCTTCGACCCGGATGTGCTGGTCATCAACGGCGGCGACGGCACCATCCAGGCGGTGCTCACCCAGTCGTCGCGCACCAAGCCGTTCGGCGAGCTGCCGCCCATCCTGGTGCTGCCCGGCGGCAAGACCAATCTGGTGGCCGAGGACCTGGGCGCCTTCAAGCTGCCCGCCGAGGTGCTGGAGAGCTTCCTGCCCATGCTGGAGGCCGGAACCTGGCGTCAGTGCCTGACGGCGCGGCCGCTCATCCGCCTGCGCCTTTCGCCCGATGCCGAGCCGATCTACGGCGCCTTCTTCGGCACCGCCGCCGTGGTGCGCGGGCTGGAATTCGTGCGCCGCAACATCCATCCGCTGAACCTGCCCAACTGGCTGACGCATTTCATCGCCATTGCCACGCTCTCGGGTGTGGGGCTGTTCTACCCCAACGGCCGGAAGTCGCCCATGCGCTCCGACTTCGCCTCCTTCTCCATCGACGACAAGGTGAAGGACAGCGGGCGCTTCTCCCTCATCATCGCGACCACGCTCAACCGCCTGCTGCTGGGCCTCAAGCCTTTTCCCCAGAGCCAGGGCGGCAGTGCCCTCAAGGTGACGACGGTGCAATATTCCTACGGCGCCATCGCCCGCGGCATGATCTCCGTCATCACCCGATCCATCGACCGCAAGGTGCCCAATGGCATCGTGGCACGCGAGGCGCAGCGCGTCTCCCTGAAGCTCGACTGTCCGGTCACGCTGGATGGGGAATTCTTCTGGCCGGCGCCGGAAGAGCCGGTGGAATTGTCCGTCACCCGCGCCGTCAGTTTCCTGCAGAGCGAGCCGGTCTGATGACCGGTCGGGGGGAGGAAGCCGCGACGCTGGAGGCGCTGCGGCTGGCGGACGCCATGCAGCCGGTGCCAGAGGCGGTCATGGCAGCGGCTGGCGCGGCGGCGGGCCGCTTCGGTGATGCGGTGGACAGCGTCATCTTCTACGGCTCCGTGCTGCGCGACGGCGCGTTCGAGGACCGTATCCTGGATTTCTATGTGGTGGTGAGCGGCTACCGGGCGGCCTATGGCAGCCTGCTGGCCGCCATGGCCAACCGCATCCTGCCGCCCAACGTCTATTATGTGGAAGCCGACCTGCCCTCGGGCGGCACGGTGCGCTCCAAGGTGGCCGTCATCTCCCGCCGGCACCTGGATGTGCTGACCGGCAGCGGCACCTTCAATTCCACCCTATGGGCACGCTTCGTCCAGCCGGTGCGCCTCGCCATGGTGGCGGATGACGCGGCGGCGGACCGGGCGGCACGGGCATTTGCCCAATCGGTGCGCACGCTGGCGCGCAGCATATTGCCGCTGTTGCCGGCCGAGTTCTCCTCCCGCACCTTCTGGAACCTGGCCTTCGCCAACACCTACCGCGCCGAATTGCGGGCCGAACGCCAGGGCAAGGGTGTCGAGATTTACGATCTCAACAGGGATTATTTCGATAGCGTTTTCAGTTTATTGGCGCACGAAATGAACCTGGAGCATGAGAACGGCCTCTACCATCGCCATCCCTCCGGCGCGCCAATGGCAGCCCGCATGGCCTGGCTCCTGCGCCGTGTGCAGGGCAAGGCGCTCACCGTGCTGCGTCTCGTCAAGGCGGCCTTCACCTTCGACGGCGGGGCCGACTATCTGGCCTGGAAGATCAGCCGCCATTCCGGCGTCGTCATCCACCTGACGCCCTGGCAACGCCGCCACCCCGTGCTGGGCGGCGTCTCCCTCTTCATCCGCCTGTGGCGCCAGCGGGCGTTTCGTTAAGCGGCGCGGCGTTGGATGCGCGGATGCTTTAACTTGGCCTTAGCATGATACGGCCTCAGTTTGATGACGGCTCGTCGTCGGTGATGAAGGCTTCGGCGATGGCCGTATCGCTTGGCACGGTTTCCACCTGCTCGCTCCGGTCGCGGTACAGGGCGGCGCGTACGAGCAGCATCAAGGTGATGGGGGTGGTCAGCGTCACGAAGATGATGATCAGTATCTCGTGGACGACCGGACGGGTCTGCAGCGTCGAAAAGCAGATCATCGAAGCGATGAGGATGCTGGCCGTGCCCAGCGTCGTGCCGAGCGTCGGCGCGTGGACCCTCTTGTAGAAATTGTCCAGCCGGAGCAGCCCCAGGGCCCCGATCAGCGTGATCGAGGCGCCGAGAAGGACGAAAAGGCCGACCAGGATGGCGGCCCAGATGGGCAGATCGGGCGCTTCGATCATTCGACCACCTCGCCGCGCATGAGGAACTTGGCGAGCGCCACGGTGCCGGCGAAGCCGAGCAGCGCGATAATGAGCGCGCCTTCGAAATAGAGCGTGCGTCCCGTCTGAATCCCGTAGGTGATGAGGAGGAGCATGCCGCCGATATAGAGGCTGTCCATCCCGAGCACCCGGTCCTGGGCGCGCGGGCCGCGCAGTATGCGGAAGGCGCCACACCCCATGGCCAGGGCCAGCAGGACTTGGGCACCCGTGATGACGAGAGCGAGGATGAACGTACTCATACGAAGATCTCCTTCAGTAACCTTTCGTAGCGAGTCCTGAGGAATGCGATCCATGCCCCTTCGTCGACGAGATCGAGCACATGGATCAGCACCACATGGCGCCGGGCGTCATGCTGCACCCATAATGTGCCCGGCGTGGCCGTGATGATGATGGCGAGCACGGCGAGCGCATGGGGGTTGCGCAGCCTGGTGGGATAGCGGATGAAGCCGGCGCGCCGGGCCTTCGGGCGCAAGAGCACGATTTTCGCAACGGCGATGTTGGAGCGCACGATATCGGCGATGACATACGCCGCGAGCCGGATGATCGCCGGCCCCAGCCGTATGCGCACTTTCTCCGGTCCGAGCAGCAGCATGACGCGCGAGACGAGGAGCGCCACCAGGGCGCCGAGCAGGATATGCCCCGGCGAGAAGCCGGTCATCAGCACCCACATGACGAACAGTGTCGCGGTCAGGAGCGGGAAGGGGACGAGGCGCCTCATGATCCCGCCTCGCCGACGTGCGGCGGGTGCAGCACCGCCTCGATATAGGCCGACCGGTCGGCGAGCCCGATGGCGGTCGTTTCCATGTAGAGGAAGATGGGGCCGGCCGAGAGCATCAGCGCGAGGCAGGTGGCCAGCAGCAAGCCGATCGGCGCGACCTCGATCACGCTGAGGCGCGGCGGCCTGTCCTCGGCGGGCGTCCACAGGAGATCGATGCCGGCGCGGGTCAGGCCGATGAGCGTGGCCAGTCCGGAACAGATGACGAGCGCGATCAGAAGCCAGCTCGTCGGCGCGATGCTGGTGTGCTGGAACAGGGCGTCGATGATCGCGAATTTTGCGATGAAGCCCGAGAGCGGCGGCAGGCCGGACAGCAGCAGGGTGCAGAAGATGAACGCCCCTCCCAGGACCGCGATGGTGCCCGGAATGACGATGCCGGCCTCATCCTCGTCTTCCTCGAGGGCGCCGGTATATTCATCGTCGAACACCGGCTCCGAGATGCCGGGGACCATGTCATCCTCTTCCACATTGCGCGCCACGGGTTCGATGATGAGATAGAGTGCCCCCACCGCCAGGGTCGAACTGACCAGATAGAAGAGCAGGGCGGCCGTCACCGCGTGCCCGCCGATTCCGATCGAGGCCAGCAGGATTCCCGAGGAAACGAGCAGGTAATGGCCGGCGATCTGGGAAAGCGTGCGCGCCGAGAGGATGCCGATGGTGCCGAAGGCGATCGTGGCCAGTCCCGCCCAGATCAGCCAGTTGTCGGTGAACCCCGCCGCTCCGCCCGAGGCATCGCCGAACAGCAGCGAGGTGAGCCGCAGGATGATGTAGATGCCCACCTTGGTCATGATCGCGAACAGCGCGGCAACGGGTGGCGCCGCCGCCGCATAGGTTCGCGAGAGCCAGAACCCCAGCGGCCACATGCCAGACTTGACCAGGAACGCCATGCCGAGAATGGCGGCGCCGCTTTCCAGGAGGGCGAGGTTCGCGGACGGGACCGCGGGAATGCGCGTCGCGAGGTCGGCCATGTTGAGCGTGCCGGTGGTCGCGTAGATCATCGCCACGCCGATGAGGAACAGCAGCGAGGTGGCGATGTTGATGGTGATGTAATGCAGGCTGGCGCTGGTCCGTTCGGTTCCCGATCCATGCAGCACGAGACCGTAGGACGCCGCCAGCAGCACTTCGAAGAACACGAACAGGTTGAAGATGTCGCCGGTCAGGAAGGCGCCGTTGACGCCGGTCAGCAGCAGCAGGAACAGCACATGGAAGCGCGGACCCGACCGGTCCCACCGTGCCATCGAATAGAACAGCGCCGTGAAGCCGAGCAGGCTGGTGAGCAGCAGCATCAGCGCCGAAAGACGATCGGCGACCAGCACGATCCCGAAGGGTGCCGGCCAGTTGCCCAGCCGATAGACGCGCGGTGCCGCCTCGGGATCGAGGCTGAAACCGTCGGTCACCAGCCATAGCAGCATCACGGCGATGCCGACCAGCACTCCCACCGTGGCCAGGCTGACCACCCGCTTCAGCGTGCGCCGGCGTTCGTCGAAGGCGAGCAGCAATCCGCTGACCGCGAGCGGCAGCAGGATCGGCGCGACGATCAGGTGCTGCATCCAGCCGCTCATGGTTCGCCCTCCTCGCCGTCGACATGGTCGGTGCCGGTGAGGCCGCGCGAGGCAAGCAGGACGACCAGCAGCAACGCGGTGGTCGCGAACGAGATGACAATGGCGGTGAGGATCAGGGCCTGCGGGACAGGATCGGCATAGACCGCCGGATCGACCGTCCCTTTGCCCACGATCGGCGGCGCGCCGATGCGCAGCCGCCCCGCCGCCAGGATGAACAGGTTGACCGCATAAGAGAGCAGCGCCAATCCGAGCACCACCTGGAAGGTGCGCGGGCGGAACAGCAGCCACAGCCCCGAGGCGGTGAGGATGCCGATGGCGAGGGCGAGCACGATCTCCATCAGCCCGCTCCCTCGTCGGCCCCTTCGGGCGGCCTTGGCGGCCGGGGCGAGCGGATCGACTGGTGCGCCAGCGCAATGAGGATGAGCACCGTCGTGCCGACCACCACCGCGAAGACGCCGATGTCGAACAGCAGGGCGCTGGCCATCGGCACGGCGCCGATGATCGGCAGGTGGAGATAGCTGAAATCGCTCGTCAGGAACGGATAGCCGAAGAGCCAGGCGGCCGCGCCGGTCGCCGTCGCGCAGAGCAGTCCGGCGCTGACCCAGCGCACCGGCTGGACGATGAGGCGGGATTCGACCGAGCGGGTGCCGCTCGCCATGTAGAGCACGATGATCCCGATCGAGGCCGTCACCCCCGCGGCGAAGCCGCCTCCCGGCAGATCGTGCCCGCGCACCAGCAGATAGAGCGCGCCGGTGACGATGACCGGGAACAGCCATTCCATCAGCACGCGCGGGATGAGCAGATAATGCCGGACGGTATCGCCGCGATCGCGGTCTTCGCGGGCTTCGTCGGCGGCGTTCTGCCGGCGTTGCTGCTCGGGCAGCTCGACGCTTTCGGCCGCAGGGCGGAACCGGCGGAGCAGCGTGAACACCGTCAGCGCCACGATGGCCAGCACGGTGATCTCGCCGTAGGTGTCGAAGGCGCGGAAATCGACGAGGATGACGTTGACGACGTTCGTACCCCCGCCGCCCGGATAGGCATGCTCCATGAAATAGCGCGACAGGCCGTCGGTGGCGTCGCGGGTCATCATGGCGTAGGCGAGGAGGGCGGTGCCGCCGCCGCCCAGGAGCGCCAGCATCAGATCCCGGCCGCGCCGGACATAGACGCGGAGCGGCTTGTGGCCTTCCGGCCATATGTCGGGCAGCCGCTTGGGCAGCCAGCGCAGGCCGAGCAGCAGGAGGACGAGCGTCACGATTTCCACCAGCAGCTGGGTCAGCGCCAGATCGGGTGCGGAAAGCCAGACGAAGCTGATGCAGGTGACGAGCCCGCAGACGCCGATCAGCATCAGCGCCGCCAGCCGATGGAACTTCGCCTGCCAGGCGGCGCCGATGGCGCTGGCGCCGGCCACCATCCACAGCAGGGCGAATGACGGGTCGACGAGTGTATCGGGCCGGGGGCCCCTGGTGTAGCCCAGGTTGAGGAAGGGCAGGGCGCCGGCGATGATGGCGGTTATGGCCAGCAGCCGCAACTGGACCTGCAACTGCCTGGTGCCGAACAGCCGGTGCAGGACGCGCGCGCCGTCGATGATCGCGGCCAGGACGATCTCGAAGGTGCGGCGCCCCTTGAAATAGCCGATGATGGGCGATTGCGTGAAGGTGTTGAGGCGCGCGCCGAACAGGGCGTAGAGCGTCACCCCGCCGATCAGCGCGGTGGCGCTCATCAGCATGGGCAGGCTGAAGCCGTGCCAGATGGCGAGGCTGTAGCTCGGCGTGCGGGCGCCCAGGACCGAATGCACCGCCGTCCCCAGGAAGGGGCCGATGGTCAGCGCGGGGATGATGCCGACGAGAAGGCACAGCAGCACGAGAACCTCGATGGGAAAGCGCATCCAGTGCGGGGCCTCGTGCGGTTCGTGCGGGAGGTCGGGCGGCGCCGGGCCGAGAAAGGTCTGGTGGATGAAGCGCACCGAATAGAGCACGCTGAAGACGCTCGCCAGCGTCGCCAGCACGGGCAGCATGCTGTCGAGAATGGTGCCGCTGTGCGCCTCGAGCGCTTCGGCCAGGAACATCTCCTTCGACAGGAAGCCGTTGAGCAGCGGAACGCCCGCCATCGCCGCCGCGGCGACCATGGCCAGCGTGGCGGTGATCGGCATGAAGCGGGCGAGGCCGCTCAGCTTGCTGAGATCGCGCGTGCCGGTTTCATGGTCGATGATGCCCACCGCCATGAACAGCGACGCCTTGAACGTCGCATGGTTGACCGTATGGAAGATCGCCGCCACCGCCGCCAGCGGGCTGCCGAGCCCGAGCAGCAGGGTGATGAGCCCGAGGTGGCTGATCGTCGAATAGGCGAGCAGGCCCTTGAGGTCCTGCTGGAAAATGGCCGCCCAGGCGCCGACCAGCAGGGTTGCGAGGCCCGCGGTGGCGACGATCAGATACCAGGCTTGCGTGCCCGCCAGCACCGGCCAGAGCAGGATGAGCACATAGATGCCGGCCTTCACCATGGTCGCCGAATGCAGATAGGCGGATACCGGCGTCGGCGCGGCCATGGCGTGCGGCAGCCAGAAGTGGAACGGGAATTGCGCGCTCTTGGTGAAGGCGCCGATGAGGATCAGGATGAGCGCCGGCAGATAGAGCGCATGGCCGCGGATCAGGCTGCCAGCGCGCAGCACCCGGTCGACGTCGTAGCTTCCGACGATATGCCCGAGCAGCATGAAGCCGACGAGCAGGCACAGCCCGCCGAAGGCGGTCACGACGAGCGCCATGCGCGCGCCGTCGCGGGCGCTCTGGTTATGGTGCCAATAGCCGATCAGCAGGAAGGAGAAGAGGCTGGTCAGCTCCCAGAAGAAGGCGATCTGGATGAGATTGCCCGAGAGCACCATGCCCAGCATGGACCCCATGAAGGCCAGCAGGAAGGAGAAGAAGCGCGGCACCGGGTCTTCCGGCGACATGTAATAGCGCGCATAGAGCACGACCAGCACCCCGATCCCCAGAACGAGGATGGAAAACAGCCACGAAAAGCCGTTGAGGCGCAGGGTCAGGTCGAAGTCCAGCGAGGACAGCCAGGGGATGACGAGGCGCACGGTCTCGCCCTGGGCCAGCGCCGGATAGAAGCAGGCCATGGAGATGAGCCCGGCCAGCGTGACAATGCCGGACAATGCCGCCGCCTTGTTCCGCCCGAGAGTGGGCAGAAAGGCCGCGCCCAGGCTGCCCAGGAAGGGGAGCAGGAGGATGATCGGCAGCAATCGCGCATCCGTCATGGGCGGGTCCGTGGCTCCTTCATCGCCCTACCTGTGGCGGACGATCAGCAGATCGCCTTCCAGTGTCTCCACCAGGCGCTTGGCGGTGCTGCCGATCAGTGCGTCGAATACGGCACCGCGTCCGGTGCTGCCGATCACGGTGAGGTCCAGTTGCTCATGCTCCACGAATTCATCGAGCAGCATTTCCGGGGTGCCATGTTCGATCACCACCGAGATGCGGTTCCTGAGCGCCGGATCGAGCCGTTCATCGCTCAGGACCCTGGCCGTCACCTCCTGCTCCATCGTCTCCAGATCGCGGGTGAAATCGCCATTGGTGATGAACCCGGAGAAGGGGATGTCATAGGCGTGAAAGAGCGCCACGCTGGCTTCGGGAAAGAAGGCGCCGGCGGTGAGCAGCGCCTGGAACGAGGCATCCGAGAAATCGGTGGCGACGGTGATCCGGCGGTATGGCCTGGCCCCGCGATTCTGCACCATCAGCAGCGGTGCGGGCGCGCCGCGGACAAGACGTGTGATGGTGCTGCCCAGGATGATCCGCTCGAGCGATACCTGCCGCGCCATGCCCGTCACGATCAGGTCGCATTCCTCGCGGGCGGCGATCTCCACCAGCTTTGCGGCGGGATCGCCTTCTTCGAGGATGAACCGCATCCGGTCCATGGTGGTGACGAGATCGCGCTGGATGCGCCGGCGCATCCTCTCGAGCGGGTCGGGAATGCGATGCCAGCGGCGGTGCGAACGGTCGGAAAACTGCGGGGCCGGGCGCACCGGATCGACGACATGTGCGGCGATCAATTCCGCGTTCCAGGAGCCGGCGAGCTGGGTGGCACGATCGAGCGCCCGGTCGCATCGGGCCGTCAGGTCCGTGGCGAGGAGGATGCGCCGAGGGCTTGCGATCATGCTTTCTGCCAAAAGGGGAAAACTCCGCGTGTTGAGAGCTCGGTTTAAGAGGGTAGGGGGGTTGCGGGGACAATGCAAGCGGCCTCGCAACACGGCGCCAGCCTGCATCGAGAATAGCGCTGAAGGCCACTTTTATGGACCGGTTCCTGGCGGTGTTTTCGCTATTGAACCAGGGGGGACCACGCCGCCTGGAGATCGACACCCTCTATCTCGGCCTGGCCGGCCAGCAGGCTGACATATTGCCGGAGCGCCTTTTCCTCGACGGCGGCGCTCAGCCGTTGGGCGATCCCCTCGCGCGCCATATCGAAGGGCAGTTTTCTGCCGGGAATATACTGGTCGACCGCGACGATGTGGAAGCCGTGGCGTGTCTTGACCAACTCGCCCAGGATGCCGGGCGGCCGCAGCTTGAAGAGCGCGGCCTCGAATTCCGGCACCATGTCGCCCCGCCCGATCTGGCCCAGATTGCCGCCACGCGCGCCGGAGGGACAGTTGGAAAGCTCCGCCGCCAGTTCCGCGAACTGCTCCGGCTCGGCCAGCAGCCGGTTGAGCGTCTCCTCGGCCCGCGCCCGGACGCGCGGCACGTTCACCTGTGGTGTTATCTGGAACAGGATGTGCCGCGCATGGACGAGGTCGCCGCTCTGGAATTCCGCCGGGTTCCGGTCGTAATAGCGGCGGCATTCGGCCTCGGTCGGCTGCGGTGTGGCCACTTCCTTCTCCAGAAGCGCTTCGATCGCCGCCTCGATGGTCCCGTCGTCCGCCTCGGCGGGGCCGAGCAGGCCGATGGCGACCGCCCGCTGCCGCAAAAGCTCGCGCACGGCGGCGAACTCGGCCGGCGCACCGGCCCCGACCACCACCGCCATGCCATTGACCGACAGGATCATGACCGGATCGGCTCCTTGGCGCGGGTCTTCGGCGTGCGCACGATCTGGTAGGGCCGGAACAGATAGGCCAGCACGCCGGCGCCGCTCCAGATATGGATCATGCGGGTGAAGGGCGAGACGAGGAAGATGGTGAACCCGAGCAGTATATGCAGCTTGTAGGTGAGCGGCACACCCGTCATCAGCGCCGCCGCACCGCCATCGAGCGTCACGATGCCTTTCACATAGCTGGTCAGCGTCTTGAACAGGACGCCGTCCATGTGGAAGGCCGACAGCGGCACGGTGAGCAGGCCGAGCGCCAGTTGCAGCCACAGCATGAGGGTGATGGCGATGTCCCATTTGCGGCTGTTCAGCCGGATACGCGGGTCGGTGAGCCGGCGATGGATGAGGATGGAGAGCCCGGCGATGGCGATCAGCCCGGCGATGCCGCCGATGACCATGGCGAGAAGCTGATGTGCGACCGGTGTCAGCGCCCAGTCGATGGCCCAGTTCGGCGCCAGGAAGCCCACGAAATGGCCGAGAATGACGACGATCACCCCATAATGGAAGAGATTGGAGCCCAGCCGAAGCGCGCGCTTGCGCAGCATCTGCGAGGAATCGCTCTTCCATGTATAGGGCTCGCGGTCGAAGCGGATGAGGCTGCCGATCAGCAGCACCACGAGACAGATATAAGGATACACCCCGAAGAGCAGCGTATTGACGTAGGAATTGGCGAGCATGACAGTCTCCTTCCTCCTCACATCGGGGAACCGTCGCCCGGCGGGACGACATCGGCAGGGTTGGGGGCAAAGGCGGGCTGCTCGGCCCAGTCGCGGTCGAGGGCTTCGGGCTGTTCGGCCACCGGCTTGATGCGCGCCGCATCAATGGGCTTCTCGCCGGCGATGACGAGAAGCGCCTGTGGCACGGCGGCATAGCGGCTTTGCCGGGCGATCAGCGACCGGGCGATGGACCGCAGGATATGGGCGCAATCGGCCAGCAGGTCGCGGGCCTGCGCCATGTCGCACTGGCTCAGATACTCCAGAACCACCGGCAGATAATCCGGCAGTTCGGAGGTGGTGAGCTCGAAGCCGGCCGCGGCGTAAAGCGCCTTCAGCTCGACCATCGCCGCGCCCCGGTCGCGGCCGTCGCCGTGCAGATGCTCGAAGAGATGCAGAGACAATGCCCGCCCGCGGTCGAACAGATCGACGTAGCGTTCCTCGGCGGCGAGCAGATCGCCCTCGCCGATCTCCCCGATGAGGGCGAGCAGTGCCGAGCGCTCGTCTGCGCCAATAAGCGGCGATGCCATCACCACTTCGGCGATTTCGGGCAGCGCCAGGCGCATGTCGGCGCTCGGGTAGGACAGGAGCGCGCTGAAGACTTTGAAGATCAGCATCGGCCCGCCCTCACGTATCGAGATCGCGCATGGGGTTCAGCTTGCGCCGCCCCATCTTGCCGCCGAAAAGGGTGGAATGGGGCGGGCCGAAATCGCAGCCATTGCCGAAGGAGAAGCCGCAGGCGCCTTTCAGGCCGTAGGCGTCTTCCGCCTCCTCGCGGTGGCTCGTCGGGATGACGAACCGGTCCTCATAGTCGGCGATGGCGAGATAACGGTGCATCTCCTCCACCTGTGCTTTGGACAGCCCCGCCTGGGCCAGCACCGCCTCGCCGTCCCCCTCGCCGAGCTGGCGCTGGCGGAAATGGATGCGCATGGCCAGCATGCGCTCCAGCGCGGAGACGATGGGGGCCTCGGCGCCGGCGGTGAGCAGGTTGGCGAGATAGCGCACCGGAATGCGCAGCGCACGCACGTCGGGGATTTCGCCGACCGTATCGATGGCCCCGGCATTGGCGTGCGACTGGATGGGCGAGAGCGGCGGCACGTACCATACCATCGGTAGCGTGCGGTATTCGGGATGGAGCGGGAAGGCGATCTTCCAGTCCACCGCCATCTTGTAGGCGGGTGAGCGCTTTGCCGCCTCGATCCAGTTGTCGGCGATGCCGTCGGCCCGGGCCTGCGCGATGACCGCCGGATCGTTCGGATCGAGGAAAAGCCTGAGCTGCGCCTCGTAGAGGTCCTGCTCATCCTCGACGGAGGCCGCCTGTTCGATACCGTCGGCATCGTAGAGCAGCACACCCAGATAGCGGATGCGGCCGACGCAGGTTTCCGAGCACACGGTCGGCTGGCCGGCCTCGATGCGCGGATAGCAGAAGATACACTTCTCGGCCTTTCCCGAGGTCCAGTTGTAGTAGATCTTCTTGTAGGGGCAGCCCGAGACGCACATGCGCCAGCCGCGGCATTTGTCCTGGTCGATCAGGACGATACCGTCCTCCTCGCGCTTGTAGATCGAGCCGGAGGGACAGGAGGCGACGCAGCTCGGATTGAGGCAATGCTCGCACAATCTGGGAAGGTACATCATGAAGGTGTTTTCGAACTGCCCGTAGATGTCCTTCTGCACCGCCTCGAAATTATAGTCCTGGCTGCGCTTGTCGAACTCGCCGCCCAGGATCTCCTCCCAGTTCGGCCCCCATTCGATCTTCTCCATGGGCCGGCCGGTCACCAGCGACAATGGCCGCGCCACCGGTGCCGTCGCAAGCTCGGGGGCCTTTTGCAGATGCTCGTAATCGAAGGTGAAGGGCTCGTAGTAATCGTCGATCTCGGGCAGGTGCGGATTGGCGAATATCTTGGCCAGCAGCGAGAGCCGGCCACCCTGCTTCGGCACGATCCTGCCGTTCTTCTGGCGTTGCCAGCCGCCCTTCCAGCGCTCCTGGTTCTCCCAGTCCTTGGGATAGCCGACGCCCGGCTTCGTCTCGACATTGTTGAACCAGGCGTATTCCATGCCCTGGCGGGAGGTCCACACCTGCTTGCAGGTGACCGAGCAGGTATGGCAGCCGATGCACTTGTCGAGGTTCATCACCATCGCCACCTGCGCGCGGATCTTCATGATGCGGTCTCCTCGGCGATGGGATCGACAGGATTGGAGCGGTCGAGCCATTCGACATGTGAGAGCTTGCGCACCACGACGAATTCGTCGCGGTTGGAGCCGACCGTTCCGTAATAGTTGAAGCCATAGGAAAGCTGCGCATAGCCGCCCACCATATGGGTGGGCTTCAGCACCGTGCGCGTCACCGAATTGTGGATGCCGCCGCGCTGCCCGGTGATCTGTGATCCCGGTACGTTCACGATCTTCTCCTGCGCGTGGTACATCAGGCACATACCCTCCTGCACGCGCTGGCTGACCACGGCGCGGGCGGCGATGGCGCCGTTCAGGTTGAAGAGCTCGATCCAGTCATTGTCGACGATGCCGGCCGTCCTGGCATCCGTTTCCGATATCCAGACGATCGGCCCGCCGCGCGACAGCGTGAGCATGAGCAGGTTGTCGGTATAGGTGGAGTGGATGCCCCATTTCTGGTGCGGGGTGATGAAGTTGAGGACGATTTCCGTTTCGCCGTTCGCCTTGCTGCCGAGCATGGCGGCGGCCGTCCGCGTGTCGATGGGCGGGCGGTAAAGGGCGAGGCTCTCCCCGAAATCGCGGAACCAGCGGTGGTCCTGGTAGAACTGCTGGCGGCCGGTGAGCGTGCGCCAGGGGATCAGCTCGTTCACATTGGTGTACCCGGCCGTGTAGGAGACATGCTCGCTCTCGATGCCCGACCAGGTCGGCGAGGAGATGATCTTGCGCGGCTGCGCCTGGATGTCGCGGAAGCGGATTTTCTCGTCCTGGCGCGCTGCGGCCAGGTGAACATGGTCGCGCCCGGTGACCTTGCCGAGCGCGTCCCATGCCTTCACCGCCACCTCGCCGTTGGTCTC
>Ga0182738_1002758_pt1 | contig 20657 bp, 18 predicted proteins | sample eDN5th30CBELigMG_FD_128876 | JGI IMG/M metagenome (GOLD analysis project Ga0182738, IMG submission 128876) | Enriched Miracle-Growth compost microbial communities from Emeryville, California, USA - eDNA 5th pass 30_C BE-Lig MG (version 2)... ... | reverse complement strand
CTGCAGCACATCACAGTCCAGATGCAGGGTGCGTTCGCCCAGCGCCTCCAGGTCGAACACCGCGCGTAGGGCGCGGCCGATCAGGCGCTGGATTTCCTGGGTGCGGCCACTCTGCTTGCCCCGGGCCGCCTCGCGGTCGCCCCGGGTGTGCGTGGCGCGCGGCAGCATGCCGTATTCCGCCGTGACCCAGCCCTGCCCCCGCCCCTTCAGGAAAGGCGGGACTTTGTCCAGCACGCTGGCATTGCACAGCACACGGGTATCGCCCATGCAGGCCAGCACCGAGCCCTCGGCGTGGCACGTATAGCCGGTCAGCAGTTCGACGCGGCGCAGTTCATCCGGCCGGCGGCCGGACGGCCGCCCGGGGACGGAATCGTGGGTGGGGGGGATCGTCATGAAGAAATTTCCTGCCAGAAAGCCCAACGGGGCCGGACTACAATAAGGCTCCATTGTAGAGAAACGCCGACGAGACCGCCCCATGATCCGCAGCATGACCGCCTTTGGCTCCGCCCGCCTGGACTCCGACGCGGGTTCGATCAGCGCAGAGATCCGCAGCGTCAACAACCGCTACCTGGACCTGAGCCTGCGGATCCCCGAAGACCTGCGTTTCGCCGAATCCCGCGTCCGCGATCTCGTCGGCCGCCAGGCCCTGCGCGGCAAGGTCGAACTCAAACTGTCCTATGCCGCGATCGATCGCGAGGCTCTGCGGCCCATCGACGCCGAAGCCGTGCGCGCGCTGGCCGAGCAGTTGCAATGGGCGCGCCGGCTCATCCCGGATCTGCCCGCGCCGACGCTGGCCGAACTCCCGCGCGAAGGCGCGATGCGCGGCGGCCTGGACGCGGAGGTCTGGCTGCCCCTGTGCGAACAGGCCTGCGAGCAGGCGCTGGAGGAATTCGGCGCCACGCGCCTGCGCGAGGGCGCCCGGCTGGCGCAGGCCATGCTGGGCATGGCCGACGAGATCGACGGGATCGTGGTGCGCGTGGAAGCCGAACTGCCCGATCTGGTGCGCCAGCATCAGGACCGCGTCGCCCAGCGCCTGCGCGAGGCCCTGGAGTCCGCCAGCCCGGAGGGCTTCGCCGCTATCGGCGGAGCCGAGCTGACCGCCCGCATCGCCCAGGAGGCCAGCCTGTTCGGCCTGCGCGTGGATGTGGCCGAGGAACTCACCCGGCTGCGCTCCCACTTGCAGGAATTGCGTGAGATCCTGTCTGGCCGCCACGCATCCTCCACGCGCGGTGGCAGCGGCAAACGCCTGGACTTCCTGTTCCAGGAAATGAACCGCGAGGCCAACACCCTGGGTTCCAAAGCCGCCGCCTTGTCCGTCACCCAGGCCGCCATCGATCTGAAGCTGCTGATCGAGCAGATGCGGGAACAGGCGCAGAATATCGAGTGATCGATGAACCCTAGACGCGCCGCCGCCGGGCCCTGACCCGGCGCCAGGCGCGCAGGTCGATCTGGCGACGCATGCGGGCACTCTCGCGCAGGCGCCGGGTATGCGCCGAGATCACGTCGCCTCGGGTCAGCATGCCCAGCATGCGGGTCGGATCGGCGGGATCGACCACAAGCAACCGGCCGACGTTCTCCATCGCCATGTGATCGGCTGCCTGGCGCAGGGTGTGCGCCGGCGTCACCACCACGGGGGAGCGGCGGATCAGATCGCCCAGCCGCGCCTGTTCGGACCACTTCGCATCGAAGAACGTCCTGCGCGTCAGCACCCCGAGCACCTGGCCCGAGGAGCTCAGGACGGGATAGCCCTGATGCTGGGACTCGGGCGCGGCGCCCGCGATCCAGGCGCGCACCTCACCGATGGTCCGGTCGGCATCCAGCGTCACCACATCGCGTTCGCAGGCCTCGCCCACCAGGATGCGCTCCAGGTAATCGGCCTTGTAGTCCGATGGCACGCGCACGCCCCGGCGGGCGATCTTTTCCGTCATGATGGTATTGCGCATCATCATCGCCGACACCAGGTAGGCAGCCGTGCAGGCACCCAGCAAAGGCAGCAGCCCCGCCGGCTGGCCGGTGGTCTCGAAAGCGAAAATGACGGTGGTCAGCAAGGCCCGTGAAGCGCCCGCGAACAGCGCCGCCATCCCGACCAGCGCCGCGATGCGGGCATCGATCCCCAGCCACGGCGCGGCATGGCTCAGCAGCAGGCCGATCATGGCGCCCAGTGCCCCGCCGATCGTGAACATCGGCGCCAACGTCCCGCCGGACGTCCCACTGCCCAGGCAGATCGACCAGGAGATGAACTTCATCAGGCACAGCCAGGCCAGCGCGCCCATGGCCAGGCGCCCGTTGAGGATATCCTCGATGTTGACGTAGCCCACGCCCAGCGTCAGCGGCGCCATCCAGCCCACCAGGCCCACCACCACGGCACCCAGCGCGGGCCACCACATCCAGTGAACAGGCAGGCGTTCGAAACCGTCCTCGATGGCATAGACGGCACGCGTCACCCAGACGCTGAGCATGCCGATGAACGCTCCGATCAGCACATAGACCGCCAGCGCGGCGCCGCCCGGCGTGGACACCGGATCCATGAGGAACACGGGCGTGGAGCCCATCAGCAGGTCGCGCACACCGGTCGCGGCGACGCAGGCCAGCGCCACCGGAATCAGGGAGCGGCCGCGCAGTTCGAACAGCAGCAGCTCCACCGCCAGCGCCACGGCCGACACCGGCGCGGCGAACACGGCCGCCATGCCGGCCGCCGCCCCGGCCGCCAGCAGCACCTTGCGCTCGCTGGCCGTCACCTTCATCAATTGGCCGATCAGCGAACCCAGCGCGCCGCCCGTGGCGATGATCGGACCTTCGGCGCCGAAAGGGCCGCCCGTGCCGATCACGACCGCCGAGGACAGCGGCTTGAGCAGCGTGACGCGGGTCGGAATGCGCGATTCGTTCAGCAGAACCTGTTCCATGGCTTCGGGAATGCCGTGGCCCCGGATCGCCTTCGAGCCCCAGCGCGCCATGACGCCGGCGATCAAACCGCCGATGACCGGCACGCCAATCACCCAGGCGCCCAGGTGCGGCACCGCGTCGGCCGGCGAGCTGAACGCCGTGGACCAGGCACCGTAAAAACTGAGGTTGGTGATCAGCCCGATCAACTTCATCAACAGCCAGGCCACGCAGGCCGCCGCCACGCCCAGCAAGATCGATACGCCGATGAGCCGTACCAGGCGCGCATCGAAGCGCGTCAGGCCGCGCGGCATGCGCACCTGGGCCAGGCTCAGTCCCAGATCGGGGGCCACGGGCAGGCCGCCGACCCGGCTCTGTTCCAGTGGCGGCAAGGGATGGTCCGGCGGGACCGGGCCCTGGGAGGTTTGTTCTGACATGGGCAAGGAAATTCCAGCCTTCCGGCTTTAAAGGCAACCTTTTATTATGAAGCTTCAAGCTTTAAAGAAGCTGAGAGGCCGACCGACGTGTACGAACCGCCGCTGGGGCACCGTCTCGGACCTGGCCCGGGGGAAAATCCTTATTCCGGTACCGGCTTGATGCAAATTAAGGCGCTTTGCCAGAAAAGAAGATCCATCCGAGCGCGGCCACCCGCGTCCCGCCCTCGGCATCCAGTATTTCCTGAATAAAGGAAATACATTAATAAATAATCTTAATTATTTGATTTTTAATAAAAATATTTTTTATCTATCTTCGAAATCATGATCTGGAAGAGATTTTTCCATTCCGCATCGCAGCAATCAAAACCATCGTTTGATGTTTTTTGAGCAGCCACGCACCAACCATATCCCTCGTCCGGGGTGATGGCTTCCCGCCCCCTGGCCATCCCCGCTTCTAGACTGATTGCGCCATCCACAACCTGGAGGGGAGACAATCATGGCGCAACGCATCATCGACGGGGTGCTGTCGGCCCTGGCCGGCCTGGTCAGCGTGCTGCTGTCCTGGCCCTATTGGCGGGATTTCGAGTATTGGCCGGAATCCCATGCCATGTGGTGGCTGTACATGGCCATGGGCTATGTACTGGCGGTCTATGTCTTTTATATTTTCCTGGGCAGTCTGCGCACTCTGTTCCTGCACGACGAGCAGGCGCGCCCGGCGTCAGGGCGCGAAGGCCTGGCGCGGGAGGAACGGCCATGAGCTGCCTGAACGGAACCGACTGCCGCGAAACGGCCAAGCGCCGCACCGCGCTGGCCGTGCTGGCGCTGATGCTGGCGATCTTCCTGCTGCTGTCCGCCTGGTCTTTCCTGCCTTCACGCGGGCAGACCGTCCCCGACGACATCCAGTACGGCGGCACCGGCGCGGTGGAAGGCAAGCGCGTCTTCCAGGCCTATAACTGCATGGGCTGTCACACCATTGTCGGCAACGGCGCCTATTTCGGGCCCGACCTGACACGCATCCACGCCGACGCGGGCGCCGCCTGGCTGGCCGCCTTTCTGCCCTCGGCGGGCGGTTGGCCCACATCCGCCGCCGTGCGGGTCCAGCTGCAAAACCCCGCCGCGCGGGAGGATGCAGGCACCGTCGGCCTGGCGGCCTACCTGCAACGCTACCCTGGCGCGGCCGAGCGCCTGGACCGGCGCGGCGGGCAACATACCCTGATGCCCAACCTGCCGCTCAGCGCTCATGAAGTCACGGCGCTGATCGCTTTCCTGAAATACACCTCGGCCCTGCACACCGAGGGCTGGCCGCCCAAGCCGCGCGAGGACCGGCGGATGCCCGCCGGCCTGGCCGGACACACGCAGGCAGTCGGGAACGGCGCGGCATCCGGCCAGGCCGCCGCAACCGCCCCGTCGGTTCCGGCCACTGCCACGGCCGACGCTCAAGCCCAGGATCCCGTGGCGCGCGGCCGGCAACTCGTCTCCGACCTGGGCTGCGTGGCCTGCCACGCCAGCGACCAGAAGCGCACGGTGGGCCCGGGCTGGGGCGGCGTGGCCGGCCACGAGGTCCGGCTGACCGACGGCACGACCGTCACGGCGGACGAGGCCTACCTGGTCCGCTCGATCCGCCAGCCCGACGCCCAGATCGTCGCCGACTACCCGCCGCATGTCATGCCGTCCTACGACGCGCTGATCGACGAGGCCGACATGAAGGCCATCGTGGCCTACCTGCGCAGCCTGTGAAAAGGAAGCCCTCATGATCCAGATCGACTACCACACGCAGCGCCTGAGCCTGCGCTTCTTCCTGCTGATGCTGATCCTGTTCGGGTTCCAGGTCCTGTTCGGCCTGCTGATCGCCGTACAGCACGTGGACCCGCGCCTGCTCTCGGGCATTCTCAACTTCAACATCCTGCGCGCCGAGCACACCAACCTCGGCATCCTCTGGATCCTGTCGGGCTTCATCGGCACCATCCTGTTCGTCGGTCCCCTGCTGTCGCGCCGCGAACTGGCCGCCCCCGGACTGATCCGCTTCCTGTTCTGGGCCCTGCTGGCGGTCACCCTGTGGAACGTCGCCACCCAGTCCCTGGCGGCGCAGGGTATCGCCGGCTGGTGGCTGGGGCAGCCCTGGCTGCAGGAAGGCCTGGAATACCTGGAGGCCGGGCGCGCCGCCGACGTCGTCATCTTCGTCGGCTTCGCCATTCTGGCCTGGGTGGTGCTGCGCACCTTCCCGGCGCGCCGCGACTGGAACGAGATCCACTGGGGGCTGGCGATCGGAGTCACCGCCCTGACCTTCGTCTGGCTGTTCGGCGTGTTCTTCATCGAGCGGCTGGACCTGCAGGAATATTTCCGCTGGTACGTGGTGCACTACTGGGTCGAGGGCGTCTGGGAGGTCATCCACATCAGCCTGGTGGGCTTCCTGCTGGTACTGATGTTCAAGGCCGACGTCAAGGCGGTCGGCTACGCCGTGTTCTGGGGGGTCGCGCTGGTCTGGCTGTCGGGCCTGATCGGCAATGCCCACCACTATTTCTGGATCGGCACGCCGGAATTCTGGCAGTTCTGGGGGTCGCTGTTCAGCGCCCTGGAACCGCTGCCCCTGGTGTTCTGCTTCTGGCACATCTACCTGGATGCCCACCAGGATCGCCGACCGCTGGCAAACGCGCCGGCCTTCTATTTCATCCTGGGCTCGGTGGTGCTGGAGCAGGTCGGGGCAGGCATCCTGGGGTTCACCATGACCTTCGCGCTGACCAACGTCTGGTCGCACGGCACCTGGGTCACCCCCAGCCACGCCCACCTGGCGCTGTTCGGCACTTTCGGCATGCTGGGCATCGCGGCGGCCTATTACGCGATTCCCCTGCTGCGAGGCGTCAAGGACTTCGACCAGCGGCTGGGCCGGATCGCTTTCTGGCTGGTCTTCGCCGGCATGCTGGGCATCGCTTTCGCCTTCGCGATCGGCGGCACGATCCAGGTCTTCCTGTACCGCGCCATGGGCCTGAGCTGGTTCGGCGGACAAATCTTCCCCGCCATGCAGTTCTACAAGGTCCTGGTACCGGTGTTTGGCCTGATCTTCCTGGCGGGCGCCGGCCTGCTGATCTACGATCTGCTGACGCTGGGACTGCGCGCGCGCAACGCCTCCCGGCCCCGGGCGGTCTTCCGGGCAGCCGACCCGGGCCGCTGGCGCCGCACGCTGCACGGCACGGAAGCCGGCTTGTGGCTGGCGGGGATGTGGATCTTCGGCGCTTTCATCACCCTGGGCCTGCTCAGCTTCAACCTGGACGCCGTGGCCCAGGGCGACCCGACCATCCCCTATGTCCTGGCGGGGCTGGGCTACCCGGGCCTGCTGCTGATCACGTTGCTGTTCGTCTGGCGCTTCCTCGCCTCGCTGGAAGCCCGGCCGGCCCCCGGGCCGGCACCTGCGGACTTCGGGCAATCCGCCGATCAGGCTGTCCGTGCCTGAGCCGGCCGGCGCAGGGCGGCCTGGCGCACCGCCCAGGTCGCCAGCAGGAACGGCGCCGTCAGCGAAGGCAACTCCAGCAACTGAAAGCCGCGCATCAGGCCCAGGCTGAGCAGCGCGCCCAGGCACGGCCACAGCCAGCGGCCCGGGCGGACCGTCCGCAGCGCCTCGGCCGCCAGCACGGCGTTGAAACCATACAAGCCCGACTGTGCCGCGTCGGCCGGGAAGCCCGCCAGGCCTGCCACCCACAGGCACAGGCCGGACGCCAGGGCGGCGGACAGCGCCGCCCGGGGGGCGCCCAGCGCCAGCCCCAGCAGGCACAGGGCGCCGGCCCGGGGATCATCCAGGAACATCACCTGACCGACTCCGCGCAGCACGCCCTGAGCCGCCCCACCCCAGCCTGGGTCGGCGGCGGCCGACGCCGCGGCCTGCGGAAAATCCAGGCCGGCCACCGTCGCCATCAGCAGCCAGGCCACGAGTACGAACGGCGCCGTATAAGGCGGTACGGCGCACCGGTGGCGCCAGGCATGGGACATCCAGGCGGCCAGACAGGCCAACGGCGCCACCAGGGACCAGGCGAGCGGCCCGGACGGCAGCACGGCCATGACCCCCAGCCCGGTCAATGCGCCGTTGTAGCCGTTCAGCCCTGCGCGACTGCCGGCGGCATCGCCTGCGGACAGACCCCATGCGGTGCCGGTCAACGCGCCCAGCAGACAGGCGCCCGCCAGCGTCCAGGACTGCCAGGCCAGAGCGCCCAGCAGGATCGCGCCCGCACGGGCGCTGGGCAGCAGATAGATCTGACCGATCCCGCGCAGCAGCATGCGTCCGAACACAACGCCAAAGGAATTGCGAATCCGCACAGGCATGATGGAAACCCGAGAGAAAGAATGGAACCCGAGCCGCGATCGTACTGCGGAGACGACGCGGGCGGATACGGCGCGCGGCATGGTGTCCATCACGTCCGGCGCATGAAGCGGACCGGCGTACAATCCACCGGGTATCATCGCCCGTTCAATCTCATGAAAAACACCCTCGCCACGGCGCCATCCGGCACGGTCCGGCCCGAACCCGGCGTCGCCTTTCCCGTCCTGGGCGCCATCAGCCTGACCCACCTGCTCAACGACATGATGCAGTCGGTGCTGCTGGCGATCTATCCGGTGCTGCAGGGCCGCTTCGACCTCAGCTTCGCCCAGGTCGGCATCATCACCCTGGCCTTCCAGTTTTCTTCTTCGCTCCTGCAGCCGCTGGTGGGGCGATTCACGGATCGCCACCCCATGCCCTATTCCCTGCCGGTCGGCATGGGCTTCACCTGCTGCGGCCTGCTGCTGTTGTCCCAGGCCTGGAGTTTCCCGCTGGTGGTGCTGGCCGCCACGCTGGTGGGCGCCGGATCCTCGGTCTTCCATCCGGAGTCCTCGCGGGTGGCGCGCATGGCCTCGGCCGGCCAGCACGGCCTGGCCCAATCGATCTTCCAGGTGGGCGGCAACATCGGCTCCTCGATCGGTCCCCTCCTGGCCGCGCTGCTGATCGTGCCTCACGGCCAAGGGAGCGTCGCCTGGGTGTCGCTGGCCGCCCTGCTCGGCATCTGCATCCTGATCGGAGTCAGCCGCTGGTATGCCGCCAACCTGTCCGGCCTGCGCGGCCGGGCGTCCCTGGGCAAGGTCGACAACGGCCTGTCGCCGCGCCAGGTGCGCGGTGCCATCCTCATCCTGCTGCTGCTCATCTTCAGCAAGTATTTCTACCTGGCTGGCCTGAACAGCTATTTCACCTTCTTCCTGATCGACCGCTTCGGCCTGGACATCCAGCAAGCCCAATACGCCCTGTTCGTGTTCCTGGCGGGTGCGGCCGCGGGGACACTGACGGGAGGTCCGATCGGCGACCGCATCGGGCGCAAGCGTGTGATCTGGGCCTCGATCCTGGGCACCGCGCCCTTCTCGCTGGCCCTGCCCTACGCCAATCTGCACTGGACACTGATCCTGGCTTTTTGCGCCGGATTCATGATCGCCTCGGCCTTCCCCGCCATCGTCGTTTACGCACAGGAACTGATGCCCGGCAAGACCGGCACGGTCTCGGGCCTGTTCTTCGGCCTGGCCTTCGGCATGGGCGGCATCGGCGCCGCCGCGCTGGGCAGGCTGGCCGACGCCACCAGCATCGCCTTCGTCTACCATGTGTGCGCTTTTCTGCCGCTGCTTGGCCTGGCGGCCTTTTTCCTGCCCGACACGCGGCGCCGCTCGACATGAAACGACCCGGTGCCTGGCTGACGGCGGCCTGCCTGCTGCTGCTGGCCCTCAACCTGCGCCCTCTTTTTCCCAGCACCGCCATTCTGCTGCCCGAACTGAAGCAGGCCCTGCACCTGTCCGGCGCACAGGCCGGCTACCTGACCACGCTGCCCGTGCTGTGCATGGGACTGTTCGCCCCATTCGCACCCCGCCTGGCACAGCGCGCCGGCATCGAGCGGACCCTGGCGCTGGTGCTGGCGCTGATCATCGCCGGCACGGCGCTGCGTGGCGTCCTGGGTATCGCAGGCCTGTTCCTGGGCACCGGCCTGGCGGGCGCGGGCATCGCGCTGGGCAATGTGCTGCTGCCCAGCCTGGTGAAGCGCGATTTTCCCGACCGCGCGGCCCTGATGACCGGCCTCTACACCATGAGCCTCGTGGGCGGCGCCGCCCTGGCGGCAGCCGTCACGCTGCCGCTCACCCGGTCCTTGGGCAACCGCTGGGATCTGGGCCTGGCCCTGTGGGCCGTCCCGGGCCTGGTGGCGCTTGCGGCCTGGACGCCCATCGCCCTGCGCGCTTCCGGTCGCCCGGCGGGCGGGCGTCATATTCTGCCGGTCGAGGGCTTGCGACGCGATCGCCTGGCCCTGGCCGTCACGCTCTTCATGGGCCTGCAATCGGCGCTGGCCTATTGTGTGCTGGGCTGGATGGCGCCGATGCTGCGCGATCGCGGCCTGGGCGGCACCGAGGCCGGCCTGGTGACCTCGATGTCGATCCTCGTGCAGGTCGCCGCCTGCCTGTTGACGCCCGTGGTGGCCTCGCGCTGCCGGGATCAGCGCGGCCTGGCCGTCCTGCTGTCCGCCTCGGCGACCCTGGCCTTGACCGGCATGATCCTGGGGCCGCGCGGGGCCATCTGGCTTCTGGCCCTGATCCAGGGCGTCGGCCAGGGAGGACTGTTCGCCCTGGCCGTGATGCTGATCGTGCTGCGCTCCGGTGACGCCCACGTGGCCGCCCATCTCTCCAGCATGTCCCAGACGACGGGATACGTCCTGGCTGCGGGCGGCCCCCTGTTGATCGGAGTGCTGCACGACTGGACGGGCGATTTCCGGGCCTCGACCGGATTGGTGGCCGCGCTCGGCCTCTGCACGGCGCTGGCCGGCTGGGCGGCGGGTCGCAACGCGCTGGTGCGCGCCACCGTCGTCCGGGATCGGGTCCGCTGAAAATCACGACGGCCCGCCGCGCTGAGGGGCGCGGCGGGCCGTCGTGATGGTGCGAACCGGAACGGTCCCGGGAAGCGGGTTCAGAGCCCCGCGCGCGAGAACACCAGGGTGGCGTTGGTGCCGCCGAAGCCGAAACTGTTGGACAATGCGGTCTCGATGCGAGCCTGCGGCAGGGTTTCGCGCAAGATGTTCATGCCATCGGCCGCCGGATCCAGCGTGTCGATGTTGGCCGAGGCGGCCACGAAGCCATGCTGCATCATCAACAGCGTGTAGACCGCCTCGTTCACGCCCGCCGCGCCCAGCGCGTGGCCGGACAGGGACTTGGTGGAGGCGATCCAGGGCTGGTCGTCGCCGAAGACCTCCCGGATGGCCTCGAGTTCCTTGACATCGCCCACCGGCGTGCTGGTGCCGTGGGTGTTGATGTAATCCACACGCGTGGTCACATCCGCCAGCGCCTGGCGCATGCAGCGCGCCGCGCCCTCGCCGGACGGCGCCACCATGTCATAGCCGTCGGAGGTCGCCCCATAGCCGACGATTTCGGCCAGGATGCGGGCGCCTCGCGCCTTGGCGTGTTCATATTCCTCGACCACCAGGATGCCGCCGCCGCCGGAGATGACGAAGCCGTCGCGGTCGGCGTCATAGGTGCGCGACGCGCGTTCCGGTGTCTCGTTGTAGCGCGTGGACAGCGCTCCCATGGCATCGAACATGAACGACAACGACCAGTGTTCTTCTTCGGCGCCGCCGGCGAACACGATGTCCTGCTTGCCCAGCTGGATCTGCTCGACCGCGTTGCCGATGCAATGCGCACTGGTCGAGCAGGCCGAGCTGATGGAATAATTCACGCCCTTGATCTGGGCGCCGGTGGCCAGGCAGGCGGACACGCCGCTGGCCATGGCCTTGGTGACCATGTAGGGACCGACGCGGCGCACGCCTTTTTCGTGCAGCGTCTGGATCCCGTCATTGATCGAGGAATGCGAAGCGCCCCCGGCACCGACGATCAGGCCGGTGCGCGGATTGGATACCTGGTCGGGCGTCAGTCCGGCGTCCTGGATGGCTTCCTGCATGGCCAGCCAGGCATAAGCGTGGCCGTTGGCCATGAAGCGGCCGAGTTTGCGGTCGATCAGGCCGAGCGCGTCCAGACGCACCGAACCCGCCACGTGCGAACGCAAGCCTTGCTCGGCGTATTCCGGCTGGAAGCTGATGCCGGAGCGCCCCTGGCGCAGACTGTCGAGGACCTCGGACTGGTTGTTGCCCAGGCTGGACACGATGCCCATGCCGGTGACGACGACACGACGCATGATCGAACCTCCTAGAAATTGTCCGTGCGGGTGAACAGACCCACGCGCAGATCATGGGCGACGTAAATCTCGTGGCCGTCGACTTCCATGCGGGCGTCCGCGATCCCCATCACCAGCTTGCGCATCATGACGCGCTTCATGTCGATGGTATATCGGACCAGCTTGCCGGTAGGCAGGACCTGGCCGGTGAACTTGACTTCGCCCACACCCAGGGCGCGGCCCCGTCCCTGGCCGCCGCAGCAGCCCAGAAAGAATCCCACCAATTGCCACATGGCGTCCAGTCCCAGGCAGCCCGGCATGACCGGATCCCCCTGGAAATGGCAGTCGAAGAACCACAGGTCGGGACGGATGTCGAGCTCGGCCACGATCTGGCCCTTGTCGTGCGCGCCGCCCTTGTCATCGATATGCGTGATCCGGTCGAGCATCAACATGGGCGGCAACGGCAGTTGGGCATTGCCGGGCCCGAAGAGTTCCCCGCGCCCGCACGCCAGCAGTTCGTCGTAGCTATAGCTGTTCTTTTGCATGATTTCCGTCTGAGATCCCCGGCTCGGCGGCCATTCCGGGCGCAAGGCGCCCTACAAACTAGGTAAGCTTGCTAGTATAACCCGATATATTTTCAGCCGATGGCGCGCGGCCGACGAAGCTAACGGCCATCGAACCACACCGTCACCGTGCCCCGGACGAACAATGGCGGGTGATCGGTGCCCCATCCATCGACCCGATGCACCAACAGCAGCGGCCCATGCGCCGCACGCCCGTCAAAGGCATGCGTTTCGACACTGTGTCCTCGCAGCGGCACGCACGGCCCCTGTTCCGCCCCCCAGCACAAGAAGGTGGCGACCTGGGCGGAGCTGTCGAAGTCCCGCGAGGCATAGACCCGGGTGATGCGAGCGGCGGCCGGCACCTCCGGGCTCCGGGGACCGGGTTCGTAGCGGACCGCCACCGCACGGCCCGGCGCCTGCAAGCCCTGGCTGACCCGGTCCAGGGTCCAGGCCTGATCGCCGCCAGCCCAGACCGCGCCTGCGGCCAGAATCAGCGTGGCCGCGATGGCGCCGCGCAGAACCCGGCGCGCGTGCTTCATTCCCGCGGCAAGGCGGGCGCGGCGCCCGGCCCGCTCAACTGGAAGACCCCGACGGCCCGGCTCAGGCCATTCATCTGGTCGTTCAAGGACTGGGCGGCCGTGCCCGCCTCGACCACCAGCGCGGCGTTCTGCTGGGTCACCTGATCCATCTGGCCGATGGCCAGGTTGATCTGCTCGATGCCCGAAGCCTGCTCGCGGCTCGCCAGCGTGATTTCCGACATGATGTCGGCCACACGTCGCACACTGGAGACGACCTCGGTCATGGTCTGCCCGGCGCCCTCGGCCAGTTCGGCGCCGGCCTGGATCCTCTGCACGGTGGAATCGATGAGGCCGCGGATTTCCTTGGCGGCGTTCGAGGACCGTTGCGCCAGCGCGCGGACCTCGGAGGCCACCACCGCGAACCCCTTGCCCTGCTCGCCCGCCCGGGCGGCCTCTACCGCCGCGTTCAGGGCCAGGATGTTGGTCTGAAAAGCGATGCTGTCGATCACGCCGACGATATCCGACATCTGGCGCGTCGAAGCGTTGACTTCGCCCATGGTTTCGACCACCCGGGACACGGTCTGGCCGCCCCGCGAGGCGACTTCCGAAGCCGTGGCCGCCAGCGTGTTGGCCTGCTGGGCGTTGGCCGCGTTGTGGCCCACCGTGCTGGTGATCTGTTCCATGCTGGCGGCGGTCTCCTGCAGCGAGGCGGCCTGTTGTTCGGTGCGCGCCGACAGTTCCAGGTTGCCGTGGACAATCTGGCCGACGGACTGGCCGATCCACTCGGTGCCCTGGCGGACCTGGGCCACGGCCTGGGCGATGCCGTCGCGCATGAGCCGCATGGCGTGCATCAGGCTGGCCTCGTCGCCCGGACGCACCGGAATTTCCACACGCAGGTCGCCTTGCGACATCCGGTCGGCGATCCGGATGACGGCATCGGGCTCGCCACCCAGCTGCCGCACCAGGCGGCGCGACAGGACCCGGCCCAGGACCAGCAGGACCAGCGCCAGGAGGATCGCCGCCAGCGCGAAGTCGCCGGCCTGCCCCCAGACGACGGCGTCAACCGTGTCCAGGTAGACGCCCGAACCCAGGATCCAGCCCCAGGGCGTGAATGCCTTGACGTAGGAAACCTTCTGCACGGGCTGCTCGACGCCCGGCTTGGGCCACAAATAATAGACATAGCCGTCGTGCGTCGGGCTGGCCTTGACGGTGTCCACAAAGGCCACGAACAGTTTCAGGCCGTTGGGATCCTTCATGCCCGCCAGGTCCTTGCCTTCGAGCTCGGGCTTGATCGGATGCATCAACATGCGTGGCGTCATGTCGTTGACCCAGAAATACTCCTGGCCGCTGTAGCGCATGCCGCGGATGGCATCCATGGCCTGCTGCTTGGCCTGCTCTTCGGTCAGGACGCCGCTCTCTGCCTGGCGCTGGTAATAAGTGATCACTCCGTACGCCGTTTCGACGGCCTGGCGCGCGCCGATCTGGCGTTCCTGCAGCAGGGCATTGCGCTCCATCCACAGAAAGGAGGCGGTCAACACGACGATGCCGATGATCGCCAACAGAGTGAATAAAGAAAATTTGAACGCGGTCGTGCGCGTCCAGGCCTTGAATGACCGTGACATGATGTCTGCCTTTTGTTATTGTCCGCCGCAATCCGGATGCTCCCAAGGCGCACCCCGGGACGGCCGCCAGCGGATCTCAGCGCGGTCGCGAAAGTAGTATACGATTGAAAGATTCGCTACAAGCCACCGAAAAAAGGCCATATTCCGGGATTTCTGTCCCGCCGGCCCACGCTCATGTGCATCGCCTACCTTTTTCTGGGGGACCCCGAATGGCCCCTGCTGATCGCCGCGAACCGCGACGAATTCCACACACGCCCGACCCGGGCGGCGGGCCCCTGGCCGGAAGCGCCGCGCCTGATCGCCGGGTGTGACCTGCGGGGTGGCGGCACCTGGATGGGCGCGACCGTCGACGGTCGCCACGCCCTCTTGACCAACTACCGCGAGCCGGGGCATCCGACGCCGCCCGGCGCCCCTTCGCGCGGTTTGCTGGTGCGCGACTTCCTGCTGAGCGAGGAAGACCCCGCCGCCTGGATCGCCGCAGTCGCGGCCCGGGCGGACGACTGGGCGGGCTTCAATCTGATCGTGGGCGACGCGCGCCAGACCTGGTGCCTGGGCAACCGTGACCCCGCGCGCGCGCCTCGCCAACTGGGCGGCGGCCGCTATGTGCTGTCGAACCACCTGCTCGACACGCCCTGGCCCAAGGCCGCGCGTCTGCGCGCCGCGCTGGACGATCTGCCGCCCTCGGACTGGGCATCGGCGCCCGACAAGATCCTGGAACGACTGCGCGACACCACACCGGCCGAGGATGCGCGACTGCCGGACACGGGCCTCGCACTGGAGCGTGAGCGCCTGCTGAGCAGCCCCTTCATCATCAGCCCGGACTACGGCACCCGCTGCTCGACGGTGCTGGCCAGGGCCGCCGACGGCCGGATTTTCTTCTGCGAACAAGGCTACGACGCGGCCGGCCGGCCGCTCGAGCGCCACGACTGGCGGTTGTAAAATGCCGCTTTTCACGCCTCACAGGAAATCCTCATGAGCACCGGGCTCGCCAGCCAGATATCCGACGCCATCAAGACCGCCATGCGCGCGCACGACAGCACCCGCCTGGGTACCCTGCGGCTGCTGCAAGCCGCCATCAAGCAGAAAGCCGTGGACGAGCGCGTCGAACCCGACGACGCGGCGATCCTGGCGATCATCGAAAAGCAGGTCAAGCAACGCCGCGAGTCCATCGCGGCCTTCGAATCGGCCGGCCGCACCGCCAGCGCCGACCAGGAACGCGCAGAACTGGACATTCTGCGGGAATTCCTGCCCCAGGGCGCCTCGCCCGAGGAGATTGCGGCCGCCATCGACGCCGCGTTCGCCCAGGCCGCAGGCCAGGGTCTGCAGGGCGGCGCCGCCATGGGCGCCGTCATGGGCCAGCTGAAAAAGGCCCTGGCGGGCCGCGCCGACATGGCCGCCGTATCCGCCCAGGTCCGCGCCCGGCTGTAGCCGGACCCGCATTCGGCCGGATCACACGTCGCTGGTTCGCCTCGCCGTGCAACAGCACTGTCTTCGGCTTTGCTCACCTCGCGACTTGCAAGCGGCTCGGATTCGACAGGCTCGGAATAGTCCGCGGGGACTATTCCGTGTCCAGCCTCATCCTCGTGCTCCGGCCGAATGCGAGCCCGGCTGATTCAGCCCGCAGCGGCCTCCGGCACCAGCGGCAGACCGTCCCGGACCTGCCGGACCAGGTCGGGATTGCGCACGAACGCCCGGCCGAAGGCAACCGCCTCGCCGCGTTCCGCCTGGACGGCGCGCAGCGCGGAATCCGGATCATAGCCCTCGCTCAGCACCAACGCGCCGCTGAAAGCGTCCCGGATCACCGGAGTCAGCGCATCCGCGCCCTCGCGCTCTCGCACGCAGATGAACGCGACGCGACGCTTGCCCAGTTCGCGGGCTACGTGGCGGTACAACGCCGCCGGATCGGAATCCCGCATGTCGTGGCGATCGCCCCGCGGCGACAGATGCACCCCGACACGCCCCGCCCCCCAGATGCCGGCGCAGGCGTCGACGATTTCCAGCAGGAAGCGGCTGCGTTTGCACACAGAGCCGCCATAGTCGTCCTGACGACCGTTGGAGCCATCGTGCAGAAACTGGTCGATCAGGTACCCGTCCCCAGCATGCACTTCCACCCCGTCGAACTCCGCCTGCCAGGCGTGTCGGGCCGCCTGCTCGAAATCCGCGATCACGCGCCGGATCTCGTCGAGCCGCAGGCTGCGCGGCACGACGAAACCATCGGCCTGAGGGCTCGATCCCAAGCCGCAAGCAATGGCGCTGGGCGCCACCGGCATTTCGCCCGACAGGTATTCCGGGTCCGATACCCGCCCGGCATGCCACAACTGCAGGACGATGCGCCCGCCGCGCCGGTGCACGGCGTCCGTCACCGACCGCCAGGCCTGCGCCTGGGCGGAATTCCAGATGCCCGGCGTATCCGGATGCCCGATGCCCAACGGCGACACTGAGGCGGCCCCGGCCAGGATCAGGCCCGCGTCGGCGCGTTGAGCGTAGTACGCGCGCATGCCGTCGTCGGGCACGCGACGCTGCACAGGCCACCCGCCCGCCGGCGGCGCCATGACGATACGGTTGGGCAGTTCGATTTCACCCAGCCTGACCGGATCGAACAAACTTGTCATATCATGCGGGAAAAAGCGGGGCTGGTTCAGCGCATTCCCTATCGTAATTTGCTGCAACGCACCATCCAGATATCAAATTCATACGAAAATCCATCAGGGTTTTTACCAGATTTTCACGTCCCTGACCATGGCGGAAACGCCATCCGGGACCCGCACGAAGGAACATCATGGGACAATTCGCCGTCATCGGCCTGGGCCGCTTCGGCAGCGCCACCTCTCTGGAACTGATGCGGCTGGGTCACTCGGTCCTGGGCGTGGACGCCGACAGCCGCGTCGTCGATCAGATGGCCGACAGGCTGACCCGCGCCGCCATCGCCGACGTCACCGACCGCGACGCCCTGGCGGAACTGGGTTTGCCAGAATACGACGTGGTGCTGGTCGCCATTGGCGAAGATCTCCAGGCCAGCCTGGTCTGCACCGTGCATCTGAAATCGCTGGGTGTAAAGGTCCTGTGGGTCAAGGCCTCCTCGCGCGCGCACCACCTGATCCTGGCCAAACTGGGCGCCAGCCGGATCATCCACCCCGAAGACGAAATGGGCATCCGCATCGCCCAGGTGCTCAGCTACCCCATGGTCAACGACTACATTTCCCTGGGCAACGGCGAGTTCGTGGTCGAAATTGAAGCCAGCGCACAACTGGACGGCCGCACCCTGGGCGATGCGCTGACCACCGACCCACCGGGCGCCATCCACGCCCTGGCCGTCAAGCGCAGAAGCGAGACCACCGTGCAGCCCACGGACCAGTTCGTCGTGCGCGCCAAGGACACACTGATCCTGTTCGGCTCGCTGCAGGATCTGAAAACCGCCGCGCCCAAGCTGATCTGAACGGCACATCCGTGGCCCGCCCCTCCTACCGTCCAGACTGACCATGGCCCGCATTCACATCCACCCGCTGCGGGCCTACCGTCAGGCGCGCCACACCGGCCAATTGCAGGCCAGCCCGCCCGCCGTCCTGGCCGGCAGCTTCCTCTTGCTGATCCTGGCCGGAACCGCGCTGCTTTCCCTGCCGATCGCGCAACGCCAGCCCTTCGGCATATTCGAGGCGCTGTTCTCCGCCACATCCGCCGTCACCGTCACCGGCCTGATGATCATCGACCCGGCCACGGACCTGAGTTTCTTCGGCCAGGCCGTGCTGCTGGCCCTGGTGCAGATCGGCGGCATCGGCTTCGTCACCTTCGCCATCATCGCCACCCTGACGCTGGGCAGGCGCGTCAGCCTGAAATACCAGGCGCTGGCACTGGAAGCCTTCAACCAGACCAGCGTGTCCCGCATCCGCCAGACGGCGATGACCGTGCTGAAATTCTCCCTCGTGATCGAGGGTGCCGCCATCCTGATCCTGACCCTGTGGTGGTGGCGTCACGACAGCCTGGAGCATGCCTTCCTGCTGGCCGGATTCCATGCCGTATCGGCCTTCAACAACGCCGGCATGTCGCTCTTTCCCCATAGCCTGGCGGGCTTCACCGGGGATCCGGTCACCACCTTCGTCATCACCGGTTGCATCATCCTCGGGGGGCTGGGGTTCAGCGTGCTGGCCGACATCCAACAGAAACGCAGCTGGGCCTCGCTGGCTTATTACACGCGGCTGATGCTGATCGGCACGCTGATCCTGAACCTGGCCAGCTTCGCGCTGTTCTGGCTGATCGAGGCGCGCAACCCCCACACCCTGGGCGCGCTGCCGGTCGCCAGCCAGGGCCTGGCGGCCTGGACCCAGGTCATTGCGGCGCGCACGGCCGGTTTCACCAGCATGGACGTCGGCCAGTTATATGACAGTTCGCGCTTTCTGCTCACCGGTCTGATGTTCATCGGCGGCGGTTCGCTGTCCACCACCAGCGGCATCAAGCTCGCCACTTTCATCGTCCTGCTGGCGGTCGTCCGGGCCTACATCCTGCAACGCAAGGAAGTCGTGCTGATGCACCGCACCATCGCCCCGGAAACCATCCAGAAGGCCCTGGCCCTGATGATGGTCTCGGGCCTGCTGGTCTGCCTGGGCATTTTTCTGGTCAGCCTGTTTGAAAACCAGCCCTTCATCGCGGTGGTCATGGAGGTGATGTCGGCCTTCACCACGACCGGCATCAGCCCCGATCTGACCAGAACCCTGAGCCTGCCCAGCCAGACCGTGCTGATCCTGCTGATGTTCATCGGACGGCTGGGGCCCCTGACCCTGGTCTACAGCCTCGGCACGCAACGCCGCAGCCGGGTGCGCTACCCGGAGACCGTCGTGCAGATCGGATGAATCGCGGCGCCCGATGTACTACTATTACTTTTTTCAGTCCCCACCTTTCTTTAGGATCCCGTCCATGGTGATTTCCATCGCACGACAGGCGGCGCTGTGCGCCGCCCTCGGCCTTGCAGGCCTGGCCACCACGGTTTCGGCCGCCACGCTGAAAATCGGCACCGAGGGCGGCTACCCGCCCTGGAGCATGGTCGACGCCAGCGGCAAGGTCACCGGTTTCGACGCCGACGTCGGCCACGCCCTGTGCAAGAAGCTCGACATGAAATGCCGTTTCGTGGTCCAGGCCTTCGACAGCCTGATCCCCGCTCTGCAGGCCGATCGTTTCGACCTGGTGATCTCGGGCATGTCCGTCACCGCGGAACGCGCCAAGGTGATCTCTTTCAGCATTCCCTACGCCACCGAAGACTCGGCCTTCGTCCTGCCCAAGAACGACGCCCTGCTGAAGGCCGCCGATCCCAAGGCCCTGATGGCCGGCCTGGCGGGCAAGACCGTGGGCGTGCAAAGCGGCACCACCCAGGGCGCCTTCCTGCAGAAATACGCTCCGGACCTGAAGCTCAAGACCTACGAGACCCAGGACCAGATGCAAATGGACCTGTCGGCCGGCCGCCTGGACGCGACCTTCTCCGAAGTCACCCCCCAGAGCCAGTTCCTGGACACCGCCGGCAAGGGCAAGTTCGCCCTGGCCGACGCCGTGGTCAAGAGCAGCGCCGACCCGGAAATCCTGGGCCTGGGCATCGGGGCGGGCATCAACCAGAAGAACACCGAACTGAAAGCCAAGGTGGACAAGGCGCTGTGCGAGCTGATCGCCGACGGCACCATCAAGGCCTCCAGCACCAAGTGGTTCGGCGTCGATCTGTCCAATTACGCCGCCTGCAAGAAGTAATGCCTGACCGCGCCGCCGGTTCCTCCTCGGGCCGGCGCCACTCCCCCAGGGCCGCCGATCGCCGCGCGCCGGCACCGCCCTGGGGTTTTCAATCAACGTCATGATTCAGGCCCTGCACGACATCCTGAGCGCCGGCTGGGGCGGCATGCTGCTGCGCGGCGCGGCCATGACCGTCTTCATCAGCGTGTGCGGCATCGTCCTGGGCATGGCCATCGGCATCGCCGGCGCGGCCGCCAAGACCGGCGCCAACCGTCCGGCACGCGCGCTCGTCAGCCTGTACACCCTGATCGTGCGCAGCGTCCCGGAATTGCTCATCATCTACCTGTTGTTCTTCGGAGCCGTACAACCCGCCGCCGACCTGGCCGACTGGCTGGAATGGGACGACCTGATGAGCACCGTCTTTCCGATGCTGATCGGCATCCTCGCCATCGCCCTGATCTCGGGCTCCTACAGCGTGGAGGTCTTCCGCGGCGCCTTCAAGGCCATCGACCCCGGCCAACTGGAGGCCGCCCGCGCCATCGGCATGGACCGCCGCCAGTGCCTGCGACGCATCACCCTGCCGCAGCTCTTCTGGTACGCCCTGCCCGGCGCCAACAACGTCTGGCAGGCCGCCCTGAAGGACACCGCCCTGATCTCCCTGGTGGGCCTGGTCGAACTGATGCGCGCCGCCGTGCTGGGCTCGGCCGCCACGCGCGCGCCCCTGATCCTGTACCTGATGGCCGGCATCCTGTATTTCCTGATCGGCGCCTGCAGCCAGG
>Ga0182738_1002756_pt1 | contig 20666 bp, 14 predicted proteins | sample eDN5th30CBELigMG_FD_128876 | JGI IMG/M metagenome (GOLD analysis project Ga0182738, IMG submission 128876) | Enriched Miracle-Growth compost microbial communities from Emeryville, California, USA - eDNA 5th pass 30_C BE-Lig MG (version 2)... ... | reverse complement strand
GTTCGACCTTCTGCACGTTGCGGTTCTGTTTCTGGCAGCGGGTTTGCATCGCTGTGATTCGCTCTTCGATCTTCTGTTCAAAGCGTCTGAGAATCGCTTCGTCTTTCTGGCGTCGATCCGCACGGCGGCAGAGGATGAACGTCTCTGCATCGCCATCTGGTGATTTGCAGAAGAGCTTGACCTCGACTCCCTCATGAACGGTATGCCAGTCTGCTGCGAGCAGTTGCAGACCTGCTTGCCGTCGCTGCGCTGATCGCGTGAATAGAGCAAGTTGCTCTGGCCAGGGCAGCGCGCGTTTCGACTGATGAAACGCGTTCCGCCTCGCGGCGGAACGCGGTCGATACGGGAGTCATGCGCTCTCGCCTGTCAAACCTGAAAGACTGTGTGAGACGGCATTATACGGATGCTTTGGCGGCTGCCAGGACAGCATCGTAATTGGGGTGAGCAGCAATTTCCGGGCAGTATTCAACATACTTGAGTTCATTTTCTTTGCCGACAACAAAGATTGCCCGTGCCAGGCAACGGTCCAACCCACCTCCAGAAATCAGCACTCCATAGGCTTTACCAAATTCAGCAGTACGGTGATCGCTGAGCGTGGCGACCTTGTCAATGTTTTCTGTTCCACACCAGCGTTTTTGTCCGAATGGCAAATCCGTACTGACCACCAGAACGTCGACGTCGTTGAGCTTGGCAGCTTCTTCATTGAACCGCTTGGTTTCCAATGCGCAGACGCTGGTGTCCAGTGAAGGAACCGATGCAATGATACGGACTTTGCCTGCGGATTGGGCCAGCGAGACATCTTCCAGATCATTGTTCTGCAACTTGAAATCCGGAGCGTTGTCTCCCACTTTCAATTCCGGACCGGTCAGCGTGACAGGATTTCCTTTGAGAGTGACTTGTGGCATGAGTATTTTCCTGTTGTAGAAGAAGTCTGCGATCCGCGAATGTGGGCCGCCACGCACCACGCAACTTGCGCCGGGAGTGCCCGCCCTAGGATCGGCATCCTGTCACGACGTTCTGCCACCACGACGTTCTGCCATATGGATGGACGTTCTGCCATATGGATGGACGTTCTGCCATATGGATGGCAGCGTTTCATCGAACAAAACATGCTTGCGGGGGAGGGGCAGGCCAGAGCAACTTGCTCTCACTGGCAGGGGCAAAATCAACCGACCCCTTCCGGAAGTATCCCGGATTCGGGCCGACATGCAACCATCCAGAAAGGAATTCAATTCGGAGTGAATTCAAAATTTCGCAGTTCCAGGTTTGACCGGCTTCCTGCGAAGCGACGAAAAGAGCTGAGATCGGATCGGATCACCTGAGAGCTGCGAACGAAATATCGCAGATCAGGCAGATTGACTTTCCGCAAACAGGGTTGCTGCAGGCGACTCCTTATCTCCCTCGAGCAGCTCTCCGTCAAGCAGCCGAAGAGTCGATTTTGGGAACGGCCGGTTTGAGAGGTTTGGACTTGTTGCCTGATTTGGCACGCAGATCAAACAATCCAAAAATCTCACTGGCAGACATACTCAACGAAGCGTTTTCGTTATCCGCTTCGCCCAGCACACGCTGAAACAGCTCCCGTTTTTGCCGAAGCACCAGATCGATGCGTTCTTCGATGGTGTCTTTACAGATCAGCCGGCTGACGATCACCTGCGATTTCTGGCCGATCCGATGGGCGCGATTGATGGCCTGATCTTCGATGGCGGGATTCCACCAGCGGTCAAACAGAAACACATACCCCGCAAACTGCAAGTTGAGCCCCACTGCTCCCGTTCCATAGCTCATGAGAATCAGATGTTTGGAAGGGTCTTCCTTAAACTGTGTCAGAATGGGTTCCCGTTTCGGTGTGGGGATTCCTCCGTGATAGACCAGACACCCGAATTGCCGCGTCTGTTTTTCCAGCCAGTCCAGTGTTTTTGTCCATTGACTGAACAGGATCGCCTTGCCGCCGGATGCGGAGATCTCTTCCATGTCCGCCAGCAGCCGATCCAGCTTGGAAGATTCACCTGTCAGTGGATCGACGTTACAAATCTGTTTCAGACGCAAGACCAGCTCGAAGACATGTTGAACGGTAATGGAGTCTCCCATACTGTTGAGTTGGACCACGCCTTCTTTTTCAGCAATCTGATAGGCTGAGCGCTGAGCGGGAGTCAGATCGATGATTTCATCCCGGTCCAGCCGCGGCGGCATATCCTTCATCACCAGATCTTTGGTTCGCCGCAGGATGAACTCTTCGCTTAACTTAGAAAGTTGCCGTACATCGGGGGAAGCATTTTTGGGAATCACCCCCATGAATTCAAACAGCGAGATCAGTTCTTCCGCGCGGTTTTCAATGGGCGTCCCGGTCAGGCAAAGACTTCGCTTTCGGGGAATTCCATGAATCACCTGGGCTGTGCTGGAACCGCGATTCTTGATCCGCTGTGCTTCATCCAGCACCACCAGATCGAACTGGGGCATCTCCTCCGGCTTCATCGCCTGAAAATCGCGAACAACCAGTTCATAGTTCGCCAGCAAGACCGCACATCCGGGCATCTGCCAGATCATGTTTCGCCGTGTGCCGTCTCCTTCGACGGTGTTGACCGGAATTTCTTCGGCCCAGAATTTCAATTCCCGCTGCCAGTTGGGAATCAGTGGTTTCGGACAGACCAGCAGGACTCTGCGCGCTTTCCCGGCGCGCAGCAGCAGACGCAGTGCGGTGATCGTCTGCATGGTTTTTCCCAACCCCATTTCATCCGCCAGCAATGCGGCATCCTGAGAAAACAACCAGGCAATTCCTTCATACTGATAGGGAAACGGCTCGAAGGGCATGACCAGTTCCTGCCCGCGCAGCCATGATTCCAACGGCGGTTGCAGCAGATAAAACAAACGATCTTCAATCGAGAGCGAATCTGCCGGAGGTTTGATGCGAGTCGATTTTCTGGATTTCTGATCCGGTGTCTGCTCTCGCGGAGTGGGAGGAGCAATCGCCCGGGTTTCTTCGTCCCTGGCCTTCGGAGCCGGCAGAAATTCAATCCCCGCTGGGAAGGGAAACCCCATGGTTTTGATCTTGGGCCAGAACGGTTTCCAGCGAGGGACAAATCCTGTTCGCCCCAGCAATCCGGCAGCCTGAATCATCGGATTCGCCAGCCGCCTGAGTGCGCTGTTCATGCCGGTGATATGAATTTCCGGCTGCTTCCAGGTGAGACCGGAATGTCCTTCATCAACAGAGGTCACTTCCAGATCCAGACGCCACGAGCTCAAATCAATCTCCGGCAACTGGTCGGAGATGATGGGATCGGAAACGGAGGGCAGTCCCCCTGTTTCCGGTGCAATGTACTCCGGCGTAACATGCTCGTCCGGCGAGTTTGAAAATGGCGAATTCATGGGCATCCTTGCTCATGGATTGTTCTGACAGAAGTGAATCGCGTGCCATGTGACAACAGGGCCAGAGGACAGGGATCGGAGACAGGCACTTTGAATCTCGGTCCCGGCTGCCTCAGGCCACCGCACCGGCCCTCAATGTCTCTTTGAGCGCATCGGCCACCCGTTCCAGCGGCTCTCTCATGTCGGCATCTGCTGTCATTTTGGACTGAATCGGAGCGAGTGTTTCCAGGTCTTCGGGAAACTCTCCATGTAACCGCAGTCGCTGACGGCCGAACTGAATCAATGTCTGGTCCGGCAATGTGGCCGGTGTGGAGGATTCGTCCAGAAGAAACCCGATGGGGATTTCAATCTGACGCCGCAATTCCAACAAATGATCTTGCTGGACAATGATGAATTGAGGTTTGATTCCCAGTCGTTCGTAAAGAGTTTTGCCGATCAGCTCCGAACAGATAAACGGTTCCAGCGTGGGGCCGTACAAAATTTCCTGTGTGCGGTTCGGGCGGACCGGTGTGGTACACTGGAATTCCAGCGGACGCCCAAAATGGTTCGTCACCAGCAACCCGCCGACGTACCCCTGATCGGTCAGCGCCACGCGCAAAAAACCTAAGTGAAAGCGGTTTTGATTCGCTGGCTGCGTCATGAACACTCCACCTCATTTCAATGGTGCCGACGAAAATCCATTCCCGCCGCGCGGTTCGGAGCAGCAGCTCTCATCTGGGCGAATCTGTTGAAAACGGCTGAAGACGGTCCACCCCACTACTGTGGTGTTCCCCTCATCGTAATCGCCAGACACGAGCGGAAGCTCCTGCTGCAATCATCGTCAGGAAGAAGTGTCGACTTGAGACCGGACGCCGTACAAGTTATTGAATCGAATCAACGCAACATGTTTTTGAAAAACATGTTGCGTTGATGAAGGCGCCGGAAAGGCAAGCGGAGTCGAGCCGAAGGTGCAGGTCGTTCCGATTATGACAACGCAGCCGATGCGAATTTCAGGAATTTGTCCAGGAATAGAGCAAGTTGCTCTGGCCTCGAACACTTCCTGGTTTCTCGCAAGTGCCCTGTCAGGACTTGGTTTTGAGGGGCGTCAGACAAGCACTTCCAAGTTTGATCGAATGGAGAAAAGGATTCAGAGGTCACTGGCCGGAGGTCAGAAAAACGGCAAGTCGTTGCGTTTTCTGACCCCTGGACATCTTTCTTCAATTGCTGGTCAAATCTGGAAGAGGGGACGGAGAACAGGGAAAGATTGTCGTTGATGCCTTTCGCCTATCTGTGAGCCAATTCGACTTCGGAATTGAAGCGGGGAGCAACTGGTAACCGGGCAGCGGCCGTGATCCGATAGCCCGCCTGAGTGACGATCCGCCGACGTTCGATTTTGATGCTGGCGACCGGTACGGACTCAACTTCCAGCGGAGCAGGCAGCAATTCTGTGCCCAGCGGGAAAACATCTGTTGACTCCGGTGTGGTACGATTGGGGTTAGAAGGTTCCAGCGGCGCGGGGGTACGTTCGGTAGGACGTTCGAACAGTCCCTCGGGTTCCAGATTGTTATTAAAAGGGGGAGCTGAAGGATTGTTATTGGTGTCGGGAATTGCATTTGGAACGTTGCGATTCGGGATTCCACCGGGCGGAACGGTAGATTCTGGAAAATCGGACCGGGGAATTGTGGAATCGTTCGTTCGTGGAGGAACTCGCGTGAAATCGTCAATCGGCGGATTTCGGTCATTATTGACCGGAGGATTTGCTGTAGGGGGGATTGTCGAGTTGGGATTCGTTGCGGGTGGATTGGCGTGAGTCGGTTCTGGAGTTGGCCCGTTATTGATGTCCGGGGTATATCCCGCTCCACAATTCCCAGATGCACAGTTGCCACTCGCACAATTTCCGGTAGCACATCCATCCGTGCAACAGGGATTGCAACCACATGATGCACAAGGGTTTGCGTATGTGTAGGCACCCATATTTCCGCCAAAAGCCGAATAGCTGAAGGAGGGACCATAGCCGGCGGTGTAGGTCGACCACGCAGGAGAATAATACGACGATACGGGGTATGCGCCCCGGTATCCAGCGGAATAGCCATAAGCGGGAGCCCCATAGCCATATCCGTACATCGGCGAGGGCCCGAAAATGGAATTATAAGCCCAGGGGATCAACCCGGCGTCAGCTGTGGCAGTCATTCCACTTCCAAATGCCAGCATCACCCCCATCAAAACATTTCGACAGCACAACAGCCGCATGGTGACTCCCAGTCTTTATCATCATTGCTATCAAAGTTTCAACTGCCGTCCTGACTGGAGCATCCGTAAAAACTTGACTCCACACTGCCTGTTTTACCACTCGTTGGGCTTGTGTCAATTCGCGAAGAAAAACTCAAGTTCCTGAAAGAAGCGTTCCGCAGCCAGGTTTACGGAATCTGACGACTATGATGAATGTGTTAAATATTGACGCAAACTATTATTCAGAAATAGCTTGCACAATATGTTCACCACAAGTTGATTCAGGTGGATTAGCAAGTTTTGGTAAAATGGATAGTGTTTGTGAGAATCAAAAAATCTCCTGGATATCCTGCTGATCAGACCTGTCCGCCGAACTGCCGGATGGCTTCGTATAAGATCGTATTGGCGGTACTGGCGAGATTGAGGCTTCGAACCGTCTCCCGCATGGGGAGTTTGAGACAAGTTTCAGCATTGGCGATGCGCAATTCTTCTGGCAGCCCGCGCGTTTCACTTCCAAAGACCAGGACGTCTCCTTTCTGAAAAATCGCTTCCCAGGCCAGTTTCCGGGCAAACTTCGTCAAAAACCAGAATTGGCGTGTCGGGGTGGCTGTCTCTGCCAATCGCCGTAAAAGTTCTTCCCAGTTGTCGACCACTTCGCAATCAACATGGTTCCAGTAGTCCATTCCGGCCCGCTTGAGATAACGATCATCCATGAGAAACCCTAACGGTCGAACCAGCCAGAGTTTGGCTCCCACAGCCACGCAGCTGCGGCCAATGTTGCCCGTATTTTGAGGGATGTCGGGCTGATGGAGGACAACATGCAAAATCGGTGTAGACAAGATCGGTGTGGAATCGTGATTCATAACGGGAAAGGGGCCGGGGGACGGGGGGAAACGACTGCTTCGTCTACTCTCAAAAACCGGGGTTCGTCTAGAGCAAGTTGCTCTGGCCTGGGCCCGCGCAGCGCGCGTTTCGACTGATGAAAGACTGCTCGCCGCGTGGCGGAACGCGGTCTGTACGGGATGAATGTGCTCTAAACGCAAAGTCCGTCAACGGAGAACGTTTCATGATGACTCGCCCCAAATCCAAGCCTTGGCAGGGCACGACCCAATTTACGATTTGTTCGGGCTTGGCACAGCAGCACAGGCATTTTCTCTCAAACTTGAATGTCAATCTCCCCGGCCGTTGCAATGGAGCAAGATAGTAAGATATCGTCGGCGTCCCACCTTAACATTTCTTGCCTGGAATCAAAGGAGCCAGCTCGATGACCGATGCCGTCAATCGTCGCAGTTTTCTGAAGACCTCCACTGTGGCTGCCGGGGCGGCGGCCCTGCTGCCGACTGCTTCATTAAAAGCCAAGGGTTCCAACGAGACGCTCCGCATCGGGATGATCGGTCCGGGAGGCCGTGGCTTCGGAGCACATGTCAAGACTTTGGCCAACTTGAAAAACGAAGGGGTGAATATCGAGATCGTGGCGGTGGCTGAAGTGTACTCGGTCCAGCGAGACATGGTTGCGGACTACATTAAAAAGACAAACGGCAACGAGCCCGCAAAATACGTCGATTATCTCGAAATGATCGAGAAGGAAAATCTGGATGCCGTTTCGATCGCAACGCCCGACCACTGGCATCACAAGCAGATTGTGGATGCACTGAATTCTGGCTTACATGTGTATTGCGAAAAGCCGATGACCAAAAAGGTCGAAGAGGCCATGGATGTCCTCAAAGTCTGGAAGAAATCCGGCAAAGTCATGCAGGTGGGAGCCCAGGGTTCCAGCGAGCCAACCTGGAACCTGGCCCGCAAAATGATCGATGAAGGAAAACTGGGGAAAGTAGTGTCATTCCAGACAGAGTATTCCCGCAATTCGAATATCGGTCAGTGGCGGTATTACGAACTGACCAAGGAAATGACCCCTAAGACGATTGACTGGCAGCGCTGGCTGGGAACCAGGGAGGGACTCACGGAAGACCGTCCGTTTGATCGGGAAGTGTATAAGCAGTGGCGCCGGTTCTGGCCATATGGATCGGGAATGTTCACGGATCTGTTTGTGCATCGGGTCACCGCCATGCTCAAGGCGACCGGCTTGCGCGATCCCGGGCGCGTGACTGGAGCAGCCGGTATTTATCTTGAATACGACGGACGCGATGTGCCGGACGTGGCCACTGTCGTCGCCGATTACTCCGCGGGAGTGCAAGGGCTGATTTCTTCCACCATGTGCGCAGAAGTGGAACGTCTGCAGCAATGTATCCGTGGACATTTCGGCACGTTTGTCTTCGAGGGAAACAAAATCAAGTTCGTCCCGGAACGCCCTCAAGTGACAAAAGACAGCAAGCTCGTCGCAGAAACCTTCGAAACCGAACCGGTCAAAAATCTGGACCATGCTCACTTCAAAAATTGGATCGATGCCATCAATGCTGGAGATCCGATGATGTGCAACAACGATCCAGTTCTCGGAGCAGCGGCTGTTTCCACCGTCATCCTGGGAGCCCAGAGTTATCGGGAAGGTGTGGTCTATTACTTTGATCCGGAAAAAGGTCCCATCAACGCCTATGAAGCTCACAAAAACGGGCAGAGCTGGGCCAGACAATGGGAAGAACTTTCCGAGAAGCGGGGCAAAGCCCGGCATGTTCCCGGCTGGACCGCCGGTGATTATGGCAGTACGCTGGAAAACCCGGCATACATGTCTTTAGCCGGTCCCTGGATTGACGGCAATCCGCCGGAAAAAGCATAAGCCAGCAGCTTTCGTCGTAAACTTCGCAATGGGCGAAGTGATGTTGCTTTGCGGAACAATCAACATTGCTACACCTGGGAGACTTTTCAGGGTCTCGATTTCCGGAATCAGGAATTCAGGCTCGATCGACAGTGTTCATAGCCGATGTTGATCAAACCGCTTTGCCGTCCGGCCCAGCTTGGCTATCATCACGGACTACGCGATCGTCGCAGGCAACCTGGATCAAATCGCCCGCTGTTTGTATTGCCCGCTGCAGCCGGAAAGGTCAGTTGTTGTCGATTGCGGACTGCCATACCGCCAGAGTCCTTTATTGAGATCGAACCGCAAAATGAGCTTTGAACTGAGACTGCCTAATATCGGAGAAGGGGTCACCGAGGCGGATATCGCGGAGATTCTCGTCTCTGTCGGGGACGAGATTGAAGCAGATCAGGCGGTGATGGAACTGGAGACGGACAAAGCCGTTATCGAACTCCCTTGTCCGCAGGCTGGGCGTGTCGAAAAGATCCTGGTTTCTGCCGGAGATACCATTAAAGTTGACATGCCCCTGATGGTCATTGCGGCTGCCAACGGAGAAGCGAAAGAAGCTGCCCCCAAAACGGCCCAGCCGGCCTCTGAAACGTCTAAAGCCACGGACAGCCAGACTGTCGATCAAGCTGAAGCCAAACCAGCCGCCAGTAAAGCATCGTCCCAGCCCGCCGCCGAGAAACCGGCAGCCGAAACGGAGTTTGTAGAAGGGGTCATTGAATTCAAGGTTCCGCCGCTGGGAGAAGGAGTGAATTCTGCAGATGTTGCGGAAGTTCTTGTCTCGGAAGGGGATATCATTACGGCTGAGCAGTCGGTGATGGAACTGGAGACGGAAAAAGCGGTTGTCGAACTCCCTTGTCCTCACCCAGGCAAAATCAAGAAGGTCCATGTCAAGGAAGGGGCCACGGTGAAGGTGGGAGACGTGGTCCTCACCATCGAGACCACGAGCAAAGTGGGGGGCGGATCTGCCGCATCGAAGACGCCTCAGCCTGCAGCAGAACAGCCTCCATCAAAGCCATCCCCGTCTTCCGCTCCAACAAAGCAGCAAGCAGCGGAACAACCCAAATCTGCCCCGGCCCGGCAGGCTGCTTCGTCGCAGAGGGACGAAAGCACCATCGGCACAGGAAACCCTGTTCCAGCTGCTCCGTCGACCCGACGTTTGGCCCGCCAGTTGGGAGTCGATCTGCAACACGTCACCGGAACTGGTCGTGGTGGTCGTATTGTTCAGGAAGACGTTCAAAACTTCGTACGGAACCAGTTACAACAGACTGGCCTCTCAATTCGTGCGGGAGGGGCGGACACTTCCGGCGGGCTGATGGCCGGTTCTCTGGCACCACCTCCGCTGCCAGACTTCTCGAGATTCGGTCTGGTCGAACGTGAGAAGATGAACAAGATTGCCCGGACTGCCGCCGAGAATCTCACCGTCTCCTGGAATGTCATCCCGCACGTCACGCAACATGATCGCGTAGATATCACCGATCTGGAAGCAGCCCGCAAACGATTTACCAGTGGCATTGGCAAAAATGGTCCCAAAGTGACCATGACAGCCATCGTGATGAAGGCGCTTGCAAAGTGCCTGCAGGCTTATCCGAAATTCAACAGCAGTCTCGACCCGGAAACAAACGAGATCGTTTACAAGAAGTATTATAATATCGGTTGTGCGGTCGACACCCCCAATGGGTTACTGGTGCCGGTTGTTAAAGATTGCGATCGAAAGAGCATTCTGGAAATTGCTGTGGCGATTTCGGATCTGGCTGAAAAAGCACGTGACCGCAAGCTGCCTGTGGCCGACATGCAGGGAGCCACCTGTACCGTGACGAACCTGGGAGGCATTGGTGGTGTGGCCTTCACCCCAATCGTCAATTACCCGGAAGTCTGTATTTTGGGGATGTGTCGCGGCCAGCAGGAACTCAAGCTCATCGACGGCAAAGTGGTCGAACGACTGATTCTACCGCTCAGCCTGTCCTATGATCACCGAGTGATTAACGGAGCGGACGCTGCTCGATTCGTCGTGGCCTTGTCCAATCTGCTGGGCGATCCATTTCAGTTGCTGACGATGGTCTAGAGCGCGTGGACACTCGCAGAGGGAATCCAACAATTGATCGTTTCGCAGCAGACGACAGCGAAACGATCAATCGGTTGACACGGGATGTATGCGCTCTATCGCTTTATTAACTCTGAAAAATCGGAGAGACCTTAACATAAAGTTCGACATTGGAGGACGCTTCGCGATAACGCACCCCAAAACCAAGCCCTGACAGGGCATTAGAGTGCTGTGTGAGTGTATTTCAGGCTCCTCCTGGTTGGATACAGGAAGTCAGTATGTCCCTCATCCGTGTCGGCATTGCGGTGGTGATGCGAAACGAGCAAGTGCTGGTGGGAGTGCGCGACATTCACGCCGTTCAAGGGGGCAAGCATGAGTTCCCGGGGGGAAAGTGCCTGCCGGACGAGACCTCCGCAGACTGTGCGATCCGGGAATGCTTCGAGGAAACCGGGCTGCAGGTGAGTGTTCTCGAACTGCTGAATCGTGTTCAGCATGTGTACGAACATGGACAGGTCGATTTATCCTTTTGGATTTGCCGACTGGCGACAGAACAACAACATCTGCCCGGCGGGAATTTTCAGTGGATGCCGTTGAACACACTTTCGGAATGCCATTTCCCCGCAGCCAATCAGTCCGCCCTTGAAATTCTGATCAAACGCTGGCGCCAGGGTGAATTCTCCGGAATTGACTAGAGCCCTGCCAGGGCTTGGATTTGGGTCGCGTCATCACGAAACGTCCTCCATTGTTGGACATTGCTTTTAGACGAACCCCAATTTTTAGAGTAGACGAGGCGCTAGAGAGCACATTACTTCCGTGTTGTCCGTCGTACGCGTGGGGACTCGCAGAGAAAGAGTCCAACGATAAATCGGACAATGCGGAGTGAATGTCCGCATGCCCTCACGCAACTCAAATTTCGGAAGGAAAATGTGAAGCGCGCGACAACGGGAGCGGAATCGCGAGAAACCGGCCGAAACCAAGCTGCGAGGCAGCGCTAGAAATGTTCGGCAGACACTTGATTTCGGAATGATTCCTGAAGTCCTGAAGCGAGAAGACGCATGATCTCTCGCCAGCTTGCTATGCTCCGGACTACAATGGATGGAAGTTGGCAAATGGGTGCTGGCGGGAACGGGTCGCGTGTCATTCAACGAGAGCAAGTTGCTCTGGCCTGGGCTCGTGCAGCACGCGTTTCGATTGATGGAAGGTGACTCGCCGCGTGGCGGAACGCAGCCGATGCGGAAGTCGTGCGCTTGAAATCCATTCGGCATGAGGAGCAAAACTGTGGCGGAAGAAAGTAAGTGGGCTGGGGACTGTTATCGCCGAGGCAACGATGCGATGCAAAAACAGAACTGGGATCTCGCGGTTGAGATGTTCAGTTCCTGCGTGAAGTTCGTTCCGGATAACCTGCTCTACCGCCAGTTTCTTCGCAACAGTGCCAAAAAGAAGTATGCCGACAACGGCAAAGGTGCCGGGACATTCGCCAAAACCAAGTTGATGGGAATTCGCAGCCGTATTAAAAAGGCGCGCACTGCGGAAAACTGGGAAGAAGCCTCTAAAGCCATCGAAGAGGGCTTGTATCTCAACCCATGGGATACGCAATTGAATGTCGAACTGGCGGAAGTGTCGTTGCAGCTGGACCGGGGAGAAATTGCCAAATTCGCCTATATGGAAGCGATTAAATCGGACCCCAAAAACAAGGCTCATCTGATCGCGCTGGCGGAACTGCTGCGACAACGGGCAGAATACGATGAGGCCATCAAAGCCTACGAGCGGGTTTCACGTCTGGATCCTGCAGACTTGTCAGCCATGCGGAAAATCACCGAGTTGCAGACAGAGAAGACCACTCATCGTGGCGGGTATGAGAATGCTGAGAAAACCACGGACGTCATGGCCAACCGGATGGCGCATGCCGCTGGAAAAAGTACTTCGTCGGCGCCGGGCGAATCTCAGGAAAACGATCTGAAGCATGCGATTCGCAAAGCTCCGGACGTTCTCGATAACTATTTAAAGCTGGCCACTTATTATAAATCGGCCAAGCAGTTTCAGGAGTCGCACGATACGCTGGTGAGAGCACTGGAAGTTTCCAAGAACGATCCGGGTGTGCGTGAACAACTGGAAGATGTGGAACTGCTGTTGATGAAATACGCACTGGATGACGCCAAGCAACTGGCGCAAAAGTCCGGTGATGAGGAATCTCGCAAGGCAGCGGCCGGCCTTTCCATTGCGTTGCGAGATCGTCGGATCGATGTGCTGGCTGCACGGGTCGAACGCTATCCAGCCAACCTCGCCCTCAAATACGAACTGGCGTCGCTCTTGATGCAATTGCAGAAATGGACACAGGCCATTCCGCTTCTGCAAAAGGCCAGCCAGGACCCGCGTCTGAAATCCAAAGCATTTGTCGCCCTGGGAAAATGCTTTGTGTATGACAAGAAACTGCCGCTCGCACGCGGACAGTTTGAACGCGCGATCCCGGATCTGAACGTGGACGTCGAACCGGAAACATTCAAGGAATGCCATTATCTGCTGGGCCGGGTTTGCGAAGAACTGGGAGACTTCGCTGCCGCAGAATCGCATTACGGGGAAGTCCTGGTGCTCGATTACGACTATAAAGACGCCAAGGATCGCCTGGAAAACCTGCAGGGGCATCAGAAAGACAGTGGAGAAGACCATGGAGCGGCCAATTCGTGAGTGGCCTGTTCCTTGAAGAGAACCACTCTGCCCTCATTCAGATCTTTTGCCGACACTGCCTGTCCTTTCTGTCCTTTGTAAGATCATTTCCATGCGACTGGCTCTCCTGCTTGCTGAACCACTTTCACAGCAGGTACTGGAGTCATTGCGGAGAGTGCCGGAATTTGCTTCTCAATCTACTCCACCGGGTGTCTGGGTCAGTCAGTCAATCGGACATGAACAACTCCGGTTGCAGTTTCCTCAAGCTGATTATGATCAGCATTGGGACGAACTGCTGCTGGAACAACGGGACGCAGTGATTGTCAACGGAGTCTCGGATGAGATACTGACAGCAGCTCGAGAATTTGCCCGCCATGGGGCAAAGATCTTTGTGGTGACCCTGACCAACGCGGGGCCGGCGCAGCTGTTTCGGTTCACTTCACTCTGGCAGGAATTTCCCCGGCAAGTGATTCCCCTGTTCTGTTCCGGTGCAAGGACGGCGGGCACGATCGCCCTGCAGTGTTTCCGGAAATTACAACACGGGCAACTGTGGAAAATCGAATTCACACGTACACTTTCTGTGCGCTCCCTGCCCGGCACGGCTCTTACTCCGGAACTCATCGACCAATTCCTGCTGGAAGACTTGCAGTGGTTATGTGAACTGGCGGGAGCCCCGCAGCATGTCACCATGCAGCTGTCCGGTCCTCCCGAACACCCTGCAGAAGCGATCGTGCGATTGGAGGGGGAAGGGATTCCGGAAGTCAAATGGACTCTGCAGACGCATCTCGATCCAGACTGCTGGAACATCAAATTGACAGGTGTTCAAAATGAAGTCCAGGTTCGCTATCGCGCCGGTCATGCTCTCAGTTTTATCGAAAACAACTCCGAATCTCCGCTGGTCTGTGAGTCCCCGTCCATTTGTTTGACGGCATCGAAACTGCTGTCAGAAAGCCCCCTGGCCGCAGATATGGTCCGGCAACTGGAAGGCCATGCCCCCGGAACGGAAACCGCTTCGCAACCGGGTTGGGCACAATTGATTCAACTGGCAGAAATCGGTGCTGCTGCCCGGCGATCGTTTTTGCGCCGGCGTACGGTGGATGTTCATTTTGCCGAAGGAAGTGAACGGAGTCATTTCAAATCACAAATGACTGCCGTGGGCTGTGGAGTCTTGTTGTGGACGATGTTCAGTATGATCGCCATGTTGCTGGTCGCGGGGCTGCTCGATCCACGAGATCGGGAGTTTCGTCATTCAACCGCAGCCGGCTTCGTACTGCGAGATCCAGACTTTATTGCAGAGAGTGAAAAGCTTACGTCCACGGGACAGAGGACAGCGGAACAGATCGCAGCGAAATGGTCTGCCGCCTCTCCGGTCCTCATCATTGAGGAAGCCACCGTCAATCAGGCTGATCTGAATCGGAAACGGGAACAGACGGTCATCGACCTGTTGCTGAAGCAGGGCATTCGTTCTCCACAGGAACGCGTCTCTCTGCGGCCCTTGCCTGGAGCATGGTTTGAAACATTCATGCGATTGAGCTGGATTGCGGTCTTTGGACCGTTGGTGATCGTGCTCATCCTGCAATTATTGATCTTTGCCGCCCGCAAACCTGCTCTGCTGGATTGATGCGGATGGCAGAACAACATTACCCCTGATAGAGCGCATTGATACCGTACAGGCTGTGTACGGCGATGCGGGCTCCAGCAGGCAATCGGTCCAAAGATCTTCATCGTGAGCTCCAGACAAGAGCAACTTGCTCATCGCTGCTGTATCACTCATCCGGTTTTTGGCGATTTCAGCGACGTCAACGGATTCAGGACGTCATCGCTTTCGACTTCAGTTTGCAGAATCATCTATCCGAAGTCAGCCAGAGACGTTGAAGTTTAATCATCCGGAATTCATTTTTGGCGATTGAATCTTCAGAAAGATCGGCACGGTCCTGTTATCCGGGACAATCGGATTGTCTGGCGAAACTGGTATTTCCCGGCCTTTTCGCTGCAATCCCGAAATCCTGCAAGACAGTTGAACTCAGATTCGGACGCACAGGCAACATTGAAGTAGAGATGTCAAGAGAGAGTGCATCGCTCTCTCCTCAAACACACTCACCGCGGGTACGGGCGAGAGCAACTGACTCTTGGCCGCCAGGGAACTGATGGTATGTCTGATCGAAATATCAACGCGGCAACCCGAGTTCCTGATGCCCATGAACAACTGCAACCTGCAGCCGAATCCAGGCATTTTGTTTCAGACCGAACACAAGGTCTTCGCCTGGCACCAGCTCACGGCAGGTTGAACTGGCGGTTTCTCGATCTCCCGGCGGGGAGTTATACACTCGGTTCCGGCCCGGATTGCGATGTGGTGTTGTCGCTGGAAGGGATTGCCAGACGGCATTGCACACTGATTGTGGGATCACACAGAACCCTCGTCAAAGCCTGGTCACCGCGCACGTGGGTGAATGACGGAGTGATTTCCGAAGGAGCGCTCAGAATTGGTGATCGGTTGATTCTGGGACCACTGGAACTGCTGGTCTCAGCCAGCCCGGCCCATTCATTCCCAGCCCATTCATTCCCAGCCCATTCATTCCCAGCCCAATCAGAAGCAAAGAATCTGCAGGCAAATGAGCCATCGGGTCTTCCGGAAGAAGAGTTGCAAACGCTGCTGGCCTCGGGCAAAAATTCACAATCAACCTCCGGATTGGAAACCCGTGCAACCGCACGTCGTACGGAACAGCTACAGGAACTCCTGCAGGAAGTGGAAACCAGCCTGAGCGAATTGCTGAGCCGGGAACATGCCACACGTGAAGAATTCTCCCGGGAACGCATGGTCCTCAGCCATCGTGCGCAGGAACTTCAGCAGCAATGGGAATTGATCGAAAAAACACGTCACCGGTTGAAAGCAGAAGAGACGCAGGCCGCACGGAATTCAGAATTTACCAGCCGCATCGAACAGCAAGAACGCGAACTGGCGAGTCTGAAATCACTACTGGACGAACGTCATGCCGAACTGGCTGGCCGTGCTCGACAGATGGTCAGCGTTCATCGCCGGTTGAAGAACTGGGAGCAGCAACTTCAGCAATCGACGACTGCACAAAAGTTACAGGTCGAAGATGGCCAGAAAGCGGCATTACGGCTGATCGCAGCCCGCAATGAGGCCCAATCTCGTCAACTCGCCCTGCGTCAACAGGAACTGGAACGCCGGGAAGAATCGATTCATCTGCAGTTTGAAGAGATTGCTATCAATCGGATGCAACTCCTGGAACAGACCCATCTGCTCGAGGAACAGCAGCGCCAATGGAACACCCGGTGCAAGACGCGCGAACGATTCCTGAATGACTTCGAAGCCAGTCTCACCGCCCGTATCCGGCAGGTGGAAAGCGAAGAAGAACAATTCCGCCGGCGCAGCCAGGAGCTCGATCAGGAACGCCGGACTCTCGCGGAGCGCGGCCAGAAAATCACCGGCCGTCAACAGGAAATTGATGCGGCACATCAACTGATCGAACAGCAACGTCAAGAGAATGTTCTGGAAAACTCGCGGCTGGAAGACCGGGAGCGGCAACTGGCTGCACAACAGTCCTTGCTGGACGAGCAGACAAGTCGGCTGCAGGCATTGCAGTCCACTCTTTCCACACGGCAACAGGAAATGGACGCCAGGGCTGTGGAAGTTGCCTCTGGCGAATCAGAACTTCAGCTTCGTCGGCAAGAATGTCATCAGAGTGAACTGGAATTGAACCAGCAGCGTGCGGAACTGGAGGAAGCCAACAGGCTCTTTGAAGAACGTCAGTCAGAAATTGATCAAATCAGTTCTTCATTGGACCTGCGGCAATCCGCATATCACCAGCGAGAAGAAAGTTTCGTCTCGCGAGAACAGCAACTCGAAAAGATTCGGGAAGAACTCTCTCTGCAGGCCGAGCAACTTGAAACGGAAAAGGCCGAACTCGTTGCCAGACAGGAACAGATGAATCTGTCAACCTTTCGGATGGAGGAACTGGAGACCTCGCAGGCCGGACAGAATGCCGAAAGAGATCGACTGGAAGCCTTGAGACGGGAACTGGATGTCGAACGACAATCGCTCGAGCAGGATCGGGAGAAGTCTCAAAATGAATCCAGCGAACTGGCTGCTGAACTTCTCAATCTCGCACGCCTGAAAAATGAACTGGAAGCCGAACGACAACGAGATATCTATGATCGGGATCAATTGCAGCAAACCCGCCTGCAACTCGATCGGCAACGGGCAGAACTTGCGGAACGGGAACAGGCACTGACAGATCTCCGCAACGAAACGGAACGCCAGCAGGCCGAATGGAAATTCCAGCAGGCCAGCCAACTGGAGGCCGCACAGCAATCTTCAGCAAGTGAAGCCGACAATGTTTCCAATGCACTGGACATGCTCCATCAGGAACAGTCTCTGCTGACTCAGCAGCAGGAGCAATTTCAGGCAGCACAACGTCATCTCATCGAGGAGCGGGACGCACTGGAACGCCGTCAGCATCAGGTCGACTCCGTGGCCGAGAAACTGCACAGCGAACAGGAATCGCTGGTTGCCTTGCGAGAAGAAATCGCCATGGGGCGCAAGGAGTTGGCTGCCCGACAGCAGGAACTTGAAGAATCTCGGCAGCAATTGCAGGCGGATCTGGAACATCTGCACAACCGTCGCGAAGAGTTGCGGATTCAGGAAGAAGCGTTTCAGGCCCGCTGCGATGTAGTCGCCCATGAATCTGTTCCGGAAGAAGCAGATCCTCTGGAGACGGCAGAACAACTTCCATTGCAGATAGAGATAGAAGCCAAAGGGACGGAAGAACCGGCCGATACCGATTCGCGGAAAGCTCCTCAAAACGAAGACGAGGCGGCTGTTCAACTTCGCCATCAACTGGCAAATCTCTTCGGGATCAAATCCCCTGCAGACGGGGAGACTGGAAAAGAATCCGATGAAAATTCCGCATCGTGGAAGCAGGATGCCGAAGAACCTGCTCACGAAGAACGCTACGAGCAGCAAGACGATTCCGGCATCATGACTCCCCCACATGCTGTTGATTCCCCAGCCTCTTCGGAGAGAGAACAGCATTGTTCCGACTTCACTGGCGGCAGGAATGAGGCCATCGGAGACGGGACCGACGACTCGATCGCTGCATATATGGAACGACTACTGGCTCGCAATCGCCAGGCGAATGCAGATCGATCGTCATCCGCTGTGCAGTCATCGTATCTGCCCCTGGATCCCAAGCCGGCCCCGTTGCCGACGATTGACCAATCGCAAGTTTCCATGGCTGAATCAGAATCACCGCCTCTTCGCAAACCGCGAAAAATGGATGAAGCGGAGAAGAAATCGATTCGCAGTAATCTACATTCGTTTCGTGAAGTGGCGAATCAATCCGCACGAACAGCAGTGGCAAAATCGAAGCGGACTCAAAAGTCCTCGTCATTACGGACGATGGGACTTTTAAATTCTGTCGGGTGGATCACAGCCATTCTGCTCGTCATTGCTGAGCCTTGGCTGGATATCTCCATGCGCCGGGAAGCAATCGTGGTCGCGGGCATCTCATTGTTTCTGACCGGTCTGTGTCTTTATCGCTATAAAGAGATTCGCAGGCTATCGTTGGCCGCGCCGAGCATGGCGGAGAAAGAGGCGGACCACGCTGACGACGTCGATGTGACGGAAGACCTGGGAGAGAAATCGGGACCGCTCTCCTTTCTGTAGAGCGCATTCACTCCGCATCGACCGATTCATCATTTCGCTGTTGTTCGTAGCGAAACGATGAATCGTTGGACTCTATCGCCACGAAAACTACAGACCTAACCCAAGTTCCCCGGTTGTCGACGTAAAGTCTTACCTGGTAATGGTTGGGTGGTGAGTTTTCTCACGACATTTCCGTGTGCTTGATTTTTGAGGGCAGGCGGAGTCCCAGGTGGTCGAGGAGGATTTGTTGGTGCTCGGTCAGTTTGGAAATGCAGCGGGCGCGGATGTCGATCCCGGATTTCGTGGGCAGCACGACATCCATGAGCTGGTGCCAGATGGGACGGATACTCAGATCGCTCTTATGAATCCGGAACGCCGCCTCCGCTTCGGTCAGTTGGATGTCGGCTTTCCACAGGTCTTCATCGCTCCAGGCATGAACGTTGCTGCGGGAGGAGATCACATCCCGCACTGAGCGTCGCCCAGTCGGTCTGCTCGGTGATCTTCTTCTAGGTGAGCTGGGCGAAGACGTTTTGATCGGCGTTCACTTCGATTGCGAACAGGCCCGCAGCCCGGGTGTTCTGGCCCAATAACCGACCGACTTCCCGTTCCACCTTCTGCACATCCCGGTTCTGTTTCTGGCAGCGGGTTTGTATCGCGCCCACCAACCGCTCTTCGATCTTCTGTTCAAAGCGTCTGAGAATCGCTTCATCTTTCTTCCGGCGATCGGCGCTGCGGCAGAGGAGGAAGGTCTCTGCATCGCCATCTGGTGATTTGCAGAGCTTGACCTCGACTCCCTCATGAACGGTGTGCCAGTCTGCTGCGAGCAGTTGCAGACCTGCTTGCAGTCGCTACGTTGATCGCGATCTATCCACGCTGAGCCAGAGGATTCGCATTCGCCTGGCCTTCGAAGAACGTGCTGGCGACATCGTACAATAATAAATCGTATTCTAATTGAAATAACTCGCCGAGCCTGTTCTTGAGATGAACTTCCAGAGCTTCCTTGTGCGGCAGTAATTGATCGAGCGTGCGATACAAACGGTTGTCATCGACGTACTGATCGGGAACTCCCAGCAGTTCCGGCAAGGCGGTCTTCGAATACCACTGCTCAGCGACATCGAGTTCGCTGGAAGGTTCCAGCAAGCGGGCGATCACCCGGATCAATGCACTGAGTGACCGGGGAACTTGGGGTAGAGACGGAGGCAATTGGATGCCTCTGAATTTACCTCTGCGTACCTCTACAGCACGCAGGCTCGCTGACGTCGACCTCAATGTTTCTCAGGCCTTTTCTCAGGTAAAAGGCCAAAAACACATCTTCAAAACAGATCCTCAAAAAAAAGGGTGAGTAACGGGACTTGAACCCGCGACCCCCAGATCCACAATCTGGTGCTCTAACCAACTGAGCTATACCCACCACAAGGTAAACGCTGCGGTTTCTTACGTTTTTCAGATCTGCCGAGTATCCTTGTACAACTGACAGACCTAAAATTTAGGATTCCGCTGTGCCCCAGAAACTGAAAAAACCAACTCCCGATTTTCTTCTAACATCCCACCCCAGAGGGGTTTGGTGCAAGAAGGTTCATGGACGGTTGTACTATTTCAGCAATGAGAAAGGCCCCAAAGAAGCCTTGCGACAGTATTTGCGAATCAAGGAAGAATTGCAAGCGGAATCGATCCGCGAAAACTTTCGGGGTGCATTCCGCACTTTGCGGATGGCTTGGAATTTGTGATGATTCGTGTGCTGTGAGATCGTCGGGGTTTCTTGAAACTGGGGAGTTTGTGGAGAATTGGTCATGGATGATCAGTTATGACAGCCGATGCGGGAGATGGCAATTCGGTTGGCGGCGGACGAAAAAGAGAAACTTCAGCCAGCCGGAACCGTTGTCGATCTGGAGCGATCGACGGTCGAAATCGGGGACGAACTGACACAGCAGTTGACCAGTTCCGTCTTCGCCTCACGGGCTCAG
>Ga0182738_1002753_pt1 | contig 20670 bp, 20 predicted proteins | sample eDN5th30CBELigMG_FD_128876 | JGI IMG/M metagenome (GOLD analysis project Ga0182738, IMG submission 128876) | Enriched Miracle-Growth compost microbial communities from Emeryville, California, USA - eDNA 5th pass 30_C BE-Lig MG (version 2)... ... | reverse complement strand
CAAAAAAAAAAACACAAAGGAAAATCCTCGATTAAACTCCCTCCAACTTTGTAACGCTCAACAAAACTGAGTTTATCATTTTAGCCAAGTTTTATCCCCTTCAAGCTGCTATAAAAAGAAAAATCTTCCGCCTTTTTAGTTTTCAACTTTGGATTATTAACCATTTTTCTTTGCCCATTGCATACACTTATTTTAAGGAAAATTTGCCTGCTAATCAAGTAATCAAGGCGATATTATTTATAATTCAGACTCAAAACCTGAGAGAGTTTTCTTATCTTCACTTGCTGTCAAATCCTCCTCCAATCTCAGGTCGTTTCCATTTCCAAGGCTTCAGATTCTTTCTTATCGCAACAAGGACAAGTTAGTTCTGAAGAAAAGAATAAAGAGAGCACGAATTACAACAAAAAAGGTATTGAGGGATTTGCGTAAGAATAAGAAAACTGACGTAAGTCGGGAGATTAATAATTATTGAATTATTCAGGGATAAAACTTTTATTGTTTTTTTGATTTACAGATCAACTTATTTTTTTATGTTTGATGTTACAATTTAAGTTTATTAATCAAGATGCACATTTTAATAATCACACTATCAAAGTTTATAACTTTTATTGATTAATGTATTTTAATTCAAAAACTAAGGCATTTGATGACAAGAATTTCTCAGTCCCTGACTCTCACAGCCTCTAGTTTGAAAAAAGGAAGATCAAGAGATAAATAAGAGACTTCTTAGTCTTCAAAGATTGTCCCCTTCCCTTTATTATTTTAGACTGAACGTTTACTTCAATTTTAATGTGTTTTGCCAAGAGGAGCAAAGTTTTTCCCTCAATGGCAAAATGGTGGATTTCTCTTCAAGGGATTCTTGGTGGTGAGAAACACAGTAGAAGATAAAAATGGACCTCTGTTTTGTTCATCAGGTCATTTTTGAACATTTTTATTCTTTGTGATGAGCTGAAAAACCTGGTGGATCTTGCAAGTTTTCGGAGGTTTTCTTCATGTTTTTATATTCATTTACCTTTAAGAGTTGAGTGAGAGAAAAGAAAAACTTTTCCAGATGTTGAGAAAACAACAAAGCCCTTCTTCATTCAAGTGTTTTCAGGTGGAAAACAGGGCTTTATTCTTGAGAAAAAATAATCTTACCCTCAAAGTTTCGGCTGAGGCGGGTTTTCTTCAATTTAGGACTTGTTTTAAAAAAATTTAAGCAATAAGTGAAATTAGTTTTTGGCTTCTTTCGTGTGAATTTGTTCTCCGGCTCATTTGTTTTTATTTGAACTCCACTCGCGCTCTCCCAGATCCTGCTTTCAGAAGTGAAATATCTCTGAAAACCTTCTACTTTGACAAAAAAAAATGGTATCCGATAAATACCAGAAAATCTTCTTCGATTGCGATTGAGAAGACTTTATTTGAATCAGGTTTCGCAATTTTTTTCAAAGCATATTTTTGCTTGAAGAAAAAAGCGCAAGCAATATATCGAGCTCACAAAACCGATATAATAAATTTAGAGCTTTTCTTCAATCAAACTTGGAGAGTCTCATTATCTCCTATCATGTCAAAATGAAAATCCTTGCTGATTTATTCTAGAGATGAATAGCATTTTTGCCAGGCTAAAATCAGAAAATATTTTTGAGAGAGCTGTACTGTGCTTTTGAATGACTCAAAGATTACCAAAATGATCTCTGGTATCTGTTTTACATTTCCTTTTTTTGATGGAAGAATTCATTTAATTCAAAATGAGATTGAAATATATCTTCATAATTTAAAAGGAATAAATTGTCTGTATGAGACAAAATTATTTAAATTAGCAGAAAACTTGGGGACTATGAATGGATTGAGATTTCTCATTGATTCAATCTCAACCTCTCATTCATCAAACCAACGTTTCTAAAACATTTTGGAAATGAAACAAAGTCACGAGGATTTCTGACTTGCTCAATAAAAAATTTTTTCCTAAATCAATTCTCAGAGATAAACTGAAAATTTGTCCCTTCTAAAATTGCTCAAAAGATGGATAGACCTCCAGCTTTGAAGTCGATTCAAAATTTTTCATCCCAAAATGACTCTTTTCATTTCTCTCCTTCACAAATAAACCAAAGAAATTTCTTGGAAGTAAGTAAAAATCAACAAAAAAAAATTAAACTCTATCAAAACAACATGGAATGTAACAAAATTGAGCCAAGCTCAGAATCACCCAATGGAGATTCTCTCGCCTCCAGCTATAACGTTTCAATTGATGATCAAGGAGTCCTACCAATCTCAGACTATATTCCTAAACCTCAATTTGACATGATGGGAAAGATGGAAAAATTTGAGGGAGAAATGAAGAATGAAGTCAAAAAGCTGCCTGAACTTATCACCAAACCACCATACATCTCCAGTGTCTATGGCCAAATTCGCAAAACTTTCTACAATGAATTATCAGAGCATATAAAAGGTTGGCCTGAAACCAAGAAAAATGAACAAAAATCTCAATTTTTCAAGAAAGTTGATCTGAAATACCAAAAACCATTCGAAAGCAAAATTCGTATCAGAGAGCTTTATGAAGATCATATTGCTCAAAATAACTTTCAGGTCTCTGTTTTCAAACTTCATCATAACCTCAATCTTGCTGTCAGCTCAAGTATCTATTACCATGGATAATATTGAACTTATAATTATAAATAGACCCAGAAATCAATGATTATAAGGCTCAACTCTTCTCTTTAAGCCTTGACTGGTATATTGCTGTTGACAGAGCAGTTGATGCTCTCACAAGATGCCAACTTTATGGTCTTGACAAAGAATTGAATGTTACGTAAGTCCCTTGAAAATCTCTCGATTTTTGACAAGGACCTTTTAGTGATATCCATGAGAAACTAAAGCGAGCGAATTTATTGGGATTTAAACAAACCTGGACTGACAAACTATATTCTTATTGGAGCTCAGCAATGAGATTTGTAAAAGCTAGGCTTGAATTTAAAGCTTCAAAAGAATTTTACATTGCTGCTAGTCAAGACCTTGATCTTCCAGACATGCTCGCTTATGTAAATAAAGCATTCACGCGAATAGATGAAGATAAAAATATTCCTAGGTTGCTTATCTCATTGGTGAAGCAATAATTTCTAAATGTCAAGAAGAATCTGAATTAGAAGTTCAGAAACAGGCTCTTGTTAGAGCAAAGAGATTCATCGCGATATTAAACAGAAATATGGAACTTGTAACGAAATTATTAAATGAACAAATCGGGAAATGCCTGGCGGCTCAGACTCTCGAACAAGTTCAAATTGAAAAGAAAGGTAAAACCATCATGTAGTTTTCAAGTGACTTAAAAACCTCTCTAGAAATTGAAAATTTAATTAAATTCTTGTTTACTTTGCAAGACGATGATGTTGAGGTTCCAAATTCGGCAAATACCACCACGCTTGAAGAATCTGTAACAGAATATACCCCGCCTCCAGATTTTTCTCTCGATGAGTTTGGAAAAATTAGTGCCATTAAATCTAAACCTTGCCAACCTACCGATAAAGGTAACTTCTAATGGATGTTTGTGCTCAACAATTTTTTATGTTCGCTTTAAGATTTTTGTAAAAACCTTTATAATTCTCTTTTTAAAAATGAAAAAGAAATTATTCTCAACTACTTCCTCCCGAAAATTCTCACATAATTCTTTTCTTTCTTTTTGAAAAGCGAGTTTAAACCATCCCCATGTTGACTTTATTTTCAGTAAATTCATTGATAAATCTCCAAAGAATATAAAATGAGTCCGAAAAATGAGGGGAAATTGAAAAATATATTTATAATAAAATAAAATTTATTCCTACAGATAATCCACATCATATGATCCAAACTTCTAGTCAAAGTCAAGAATCTTCAATTGAAGAAAAGCTTCAGAAAATCATCAAAGACTTTAAAATCGTTGGTCTTTCTGCTCTTGTAGTTGACAAAACAAAACCTGTGTGGGAAGGATATTATGGACTGGCCAGCATAGAGGCCAAGAAGAGAGTCAATCCTCACACTGTCTATAGAATTGCTTCTGTCTCCAAAATGATCCTTGGAGTCGCTCTTATGCAACTTTATGAGAAAGGAAAATTCAAGTTGGAAGACGATATTAGTGACCACCTTGGCTACAAAGTCAGAAATCCTCATTTTCCAGATGTCCCAATAAATTTCATTCACTTACTTACACACACTTCTAGTCTTCAAGATGAGTACACAAAATTTGTTTTCGCCTCATATTGTAATGAACCTCCTTCATTGAAAGAAGTTCTGTTCCCTGGAGGCTCCTTCTATACAGATGGGGTTTGGGGAAATTACGAACCTGGCAGTAAGGAAAATTTTTTGTATTCAAATCTTGCTTCAGTGGTCCTTGGAACCCTCGTCGAGTGTTTGTCTGGAGAAAGATATGATGTATATTGCAGGAAAAATATCTTTAAGCCACTTGGAATGGATGAATCAAGCTTCAATATTGAAGATCTGAACCTCGATGAGACGGCTGTCTTGTATGAATACAACAAAGAAAATCAAGAATTTGATGTTGCTTTAGATACAGCAGGGAAGAATAGACTTCCTAAAATTGATCTTTCAAACTATATTCCTGGAACAAATGGAGGTATTTATCGTCCTCAAGGTGGACTTTATTCAAACGCTCGAGATCTTTCTAAATTCTTGTTAATGTGTATGAATGATGGAACCTATAATGGAGTTCAAATTCTCAAGAAAGAGACTTTGAAATTGATCACAAGTGAACATTGGCAAGGAGTTGCAAAGAATAGTCGATATAGAAAGAAGGGACTTAATTTCCAGATTACTGATGCTTTTATTCCTGGAAAAGTTTTGATTGGACACTGTGGAGATGCTTGGGGATTATTGTCTGGGCTTTATTTTGATGAAGAACGTGAAAAAGGACTGATTTTTCTGACCAGCGGATCCGAGATTGATCGTGAAGAACTCCCTTATAGCGTTGAGAAAGAGTTAATCCCAGCTCTTTATTCCATAATAGAATGAGGAAATATAATTTTGCCTCGTAAGTAATGAATTAATTATTTTTATTTTGAAAAAAATTATTTTATGATGCAAAGTTTAATTCAAGTTTTTTTATGATATTATGATGATTTATAATAAATAAATATTTTTGAGGGGAAAATCATATAATTTCATTTTATTCGTGGTCGTCTAGAGAGATCTTTTACAATTCTTCGAAATTTACAGATAATCTTCCTATAATGGTGATCTTGTTTGCTAAAATCATCTTGAAAGGAATGTCACCTCATTTTTTAAAGGAGAACAGAGTCACTATTATCTGACAGAAAACTTGCTTCCAAAATTTATTGATTTAGCAAAAGAGGCTTGGCTTATTTTAAGAAAGTTCGAGAAACGTCCAGACAAACTTTAATTTTGCTTTTTCAAACCCGACAGTTTGAATTAAACCTACAGAAATTTGTTACATATGCTAATTCTAATATTGATCTTCCAGTCCACTATGTTGGTCATTCTCAATTTTACTTTTTAGAATGCATATTTATTCTGAATTTCTTTTGACTCTTTTTAAAAACTGACCCTTGAATGATCCAAAATATGGCCAAAGATTCATCTTTCATTTGCAACAAAGCCTCTTCTCATAGAGCTTACCAAAAAAATCAGGTTTATCTGAAGAGAGTTTGTAATTACATTTCTGATTTTTTAAACCTGTCTGAATTCCTTGCCTGTCTTTATTCCCACCATTCAGTAATATAAAAATGTATCAGCTTTGACTGACTCAAAAAAACCCTTTATGATTTCTAAATGGTGTCAAAAACTAATGGGAAAAATTTTCCTTCCATTGCAATTTCAAGCAAGAATAGCAACTTGCCCCATTCCCATCAAAGATAATAATGTCTCAAACCATATGGCTTGATTCTTTTCATTACAAGTTGAGCTTAACAGTAGGCACTCACGTTTTTCCTTCTTGTTTAGAACCATAATCAGATTAAACAAAGAACTAAAATACCATTTTATCACTACTTGCAGTCAAGGCTCCTTAACCAGTTCAAAAACCAATCTCATCTCTGCAAAACTCGCAGCTCAAGAAAAATATTCGCGCTGTGGTATGTTTCTCAAATATGCAACAGTTTTTTATAGGCAATCATGAATTTAATTTATGAAACTAGAATTTGCTAAACCTCCAAGTTGACGTTGCAGAAATTGACAAGCTCTTAAAACTGGGCAAATTTACATCATTTCCCTCATCTCCACCAATGTCACATTGATATTCAAGGTTCAGCTGCTTTGACATAAACAAATTCAATAAAGAGCTTTTCCTAATTTTCATGATCAATAATCAATCGAGGCTTTTTTTCTCAAAAGGCTTTTCTTTATTTAAGGGATAGGGGATCAGTAATTAAACCTCTTTAACGTTACCATAAACGAATTGGACCCTAATACTGAATTAAAGTTTTGGTCTCTGAGGTACCTCTCGATTTAATCTTTATTTCAAACCATCAAAACAACATTTTGATTTGAACCTCCATATCCTTCTGCAAACCTCTATCTTGAGAGAAAAACTCTCGAGACAAAATTCCCTTTATTCTCGCCACAATACTTTCCTTTCTTCTCATAATTGAAAAGCAATATCCAGTTCGGATTCCATAAATGAATCTTTTACATCTTTGCGATTATAGATAGGCGGGAGGTTTAAAAGGAGTTATATATTGATTGGGTAAAATTAAATAAGCAATTGATTAGGAAAGAAGATCAACCTTTTTTAAAAAGATTTTTAAGAGTCTAATTCGCTTAAGAAAATTAAGCCTTGGCAGTTGGCCGAGCTTAAATACTGCGAAAACTCTCATTTATAAACCAAAATTCAAGCTTCATTTTTACTACTTTTCATTCTTCTTACCTCTCGTTTCAATGGAGGTTCTCCTCACCTTTGAACACTCTCCCTCAACTCAACATCTCTCTGTTCATAAGAAGATTAGCTCAGGAAATTTCAATGTTTACCATGCTAAATTTGCTAATTCTGATGTTGAATGCGCTCTTAAAGTCTTTCCAAAGAGCTCAACTGCTCAAAAGATTTACCAGCACGAAAAGCAAATCATCTCTAAGCTCAAGCATGAAAATATTATTACTTATGTCCCAATCCAGTCCCATAACCTTGATTGCAATCTTTTATTAACAGAGTATGCCTCTTATGGAGATTTCCTTGAACTTGTTCTGAAGAACATCTTCAGAAGCGAAAAGCTCATTCGAACCTACTTTTCACAGCTGATTGATGCTTTGAGTTACATGCATCGTCGAGGTTATGCTCACCTTGATGTCAAATTGGAAAATCTATTACTACACAAGAGTTTCCAGTTGAAGCTTGCTGACTTTAACCAAACAGAAGCTACAAGAACCAAGGACATCGCTTATGGCGGCACAAGAAACTACAGAGCTCCTGAAGTAATCGCAAGATCATGCAAAGATCCAGTTGCAGTTGATATTTATGCTGCAGGAATTGTCCTCTTTGTTTTACAGACTGGAGAATTCCCGTTCTTGGAAGAAGGAGCTGAAATCTCACTGAAGAGCGAAGATTACTATTTGTTTTATTCAGAAAATGAAAAATTCTGGCAGAAAAAGGCCAAGGGCAAACCAGTTGAAAAATGCTTCTCTCCAGAGTTTATGGAGTTAATCAATGGAATGCTGGCTAAAGACCCCGCTCAGCGATTCACAATCAATCAAATCAAGCAATCTGCTTGGTACAACCAAGAAGTCTTTGACAACAAGAAATTGAACGCTGAAATGCAAAGAGTCTTTGAAAGAACATTCATCAACTATGGAAGGACCAAGTCTCTTTAAACATTCATAAAGACATGATAAATCCCACTAAACGCCTTTGGACTCCAAGCAAATCAGAATTCCACTAATAGCTCTTTGCCTAAAGTCTGAGCCTTTACTACTCCCCCTTCAATTATACTTCAAAATTATCTACTTCAATTATCTCCGAATTTGTCCAGTCTGCTGGTCCAGCAGCAGTCTTTAAAAAAACCTAAAAGAGTCTTTCTTCCAGTTTTTTTTTGTGGAATTTATCACTTGTGTCTGACAGTTTATTATCGTTACAATATATAATACCTATCTGCATATAAATCATTAATCTTATGTCTCTATCTCTCATTTTATGGTATAATATCCCTCTATCTTATCTCAAAATCAACTCTCTTTCATTTGATCATTTCAGTTCATATAACAAAAGGAAAATTATGAATGAAAAACATAGAGGATACGGGGGAAAAAACTGTATCAAGAGCAATCAAACAGTGTTTTTGGATAAAACTATATTCTCTCTCCCCAAATTTCAAACGCTTGATATTCTGAGCATGTATGAAATCAGCTCGATACAGTGTATTTTATTAAACGAACCATATAAATACAACCACCGTAAAATAAATAACATTTATTAGAAATAAAACCTATTTCAACAAAACTCAACCTCATGAAAACTTTGACCTTCATCAAAGACATTTTACCCAAACCAGCTGCACAAAAGATTCTTGATGCAAAAACTACCTTAAACCATTACTGTCAAGTCAACTATACTACTCCTGCTGAAAGGTTGAAATACATCCTTCATCCTCGATTTGAACCAACTACTATCACTCTTCCTGATTCAAATGAACCACAAGCCATCATTTCAGCTGTTGTATTCCAAGAGAAAAACTTCCACTTCCCTCGAATGCCTTTTGCAGGAAACTACACTTTCAGCCAAACAAATTATCGATGCTATTGCATTGATAAAGAGACTGGCTTAAGAACTGTTTGGTTCTTTGGAACAACTTTGGATCATTGGTCTATTTTTGTCCCAAGAGATGTCTGGCGGTTCCCTTGGCATAGAGCAAGGATCAACTTCGCAACTGATTTAAAGCAGAATGAACAGACAAAACATTATCATCAGTACAAGATGACAGCGAAGAGTGATTGGGGACAAGCTGAAATTAATGTCAAGGATCTTCAAAGAAAAGGAGAAGATAGTGATTTCCCAGGATTTCCTAACAAGGAAACTGCTTTGATTTATCTCACACATCCTATGAGTGGACATTTTTATCTCAATACTTATAAACCAAGGCTTGGATGCTGGGAAATTTGGCATGAACCAATGAACCCAAATATTGGTGTCTATGATGAAACCCAAGACAATTATTTCATGATGTATGAAAATTTGGGACTCATTACAAGAGATCAGAAGCCTTATAATATCCTCATACAACCTGAAATTGATTACAATATTTATTTACCACCCCTTGAATCAATCTCAAAAAATTCAAGATACTCATAATTCCTAAGATTTATACAGTGAATGTGAGGATTTATTAAAGATGCAAATTTTTGTTAAGTTTATCTTTAAAAAATTATGAACCTTAAAACTCAAAAAATTGAAATCTTTTTCCAAGTCATCCATGACTTTTGTTGTTGAAAGAGGTTTAAAAATTTGTGAGAAACCTATGAACGTCATCCAGTTCGTGAAAAGAAGGAGCTTGAAGTCTCTACAAATCCTTCATTGGGGCGGCATATGAATGCTCATAAGTATTCTAAAGAATTCAAGAAAATTTGATAAAAAAATTTCCCTCACACTGACTGAGGACTCACAAATCGGACTGAGATATGAGAAATGCAGAAAAGTAAAGCCAAGCTCTACGAAGAAAACTCCCAAATTCTCAAAAATTTTATCACACGAATATTAGATAGAATTAATTTCTTCTACTAGACTTTTTTCTTCTTTCGAATCCCAAGAGAGTTAGATTCAAAATTTTTCAAATCTTAATTTCTTAATTAATTAGATATTATCGTTATCGATTCTTCATCTTTCTCATTTTTTCAATCGATCCAGAGATTTCCCTTGATCTTCCCTATTTATTCTCTCTTTAAGTTTCCGACACAGGTTGTTTTTTCTCCAAAATCTAGAACCATAATAATATCTCAAACAATAAATACATACTAAAATTCAAAACAGTTTACTCAATTTTTCAAAACAAAAAAATTTCGATTAAAGATAGATATATTAAAATAACGTTTAGATCCATTATCAATCTCAATGAACTTCAAAGGTAACCCATTCAGCCTTCCAACCTCCCCTTTCTTATCTCCTACAGACAAATCTCAAGTCAAAATCGAAGTTATTTACAAACTTCAATCTTCCCATCCCCATGAAAATCCAAATTCGGATCAAAATATTCAATTCCTCTATAATGAAAGCTCAGAATCTCTCTTTGCTATTAACCAGCACCGCGATTATAGTCTCAAGTATTCCATCTTCAGATTTCATTCAGTCTTATCTTTTTCTAGACTTGGAGCTTATAAAGTTTTTACGGAAGGACAATCAAATAAAAGTTTTTATGAAACAATTACCGATGCAGGTGGTGAATGCATAAATCCGCTCTTAAAAGGCTTCAATGTTGCTTTGGTTTCTTATGGACTCAAAGGTAAGCAACTTTCGAAAGCAATATTGACGAATAAAAGGAAGAGGAAAAACTCAAGCTTTATTTGGCCCAAGATCAAATCTGGATGATAGTACTCCCGGCCCCAATATCTTGTCTGCTGTCTATTTGGAAGTTGTCAAGCATATTATCCCAATTGGAGTCAGTTTAAACCTCATTGAGATCTCTTATAATCCAGATGGTTCCGAAGTTATCACTGATTTACTCGATTTTACAGGTTCTAATTGCTATGAATAAGCCTTTTTGTTTACATCTCACAGAAGGAACGAAAGATAGTTCTTCATTGAGCCTTGATTTCCAAGGGTTTACCAATGTTGTAGTGAGATCAGTGAAGGAACTTCATAATTTAGTTGCTGTTGCACAAAGAAGAAGCAAAAATTGGACTGAAAACCAAAGGTAACTACTGTTCACTTAAAAATATCTTTCTAATAACTCCACCTCAGCGCTGATCATTCAAGAAGTCCAGTTAATTTTGAAGCATTGAATAACAAAGCTCACTTCTTGTGTCGTATGAACTTTGTTAATATCCGCGAAAAGAAACAATTCTCCTTCTATCTTGCTGATCTCATTGGCTATGATCCCGTAAACTATCCTCTCCGAACACCTCATTCAAACCTCTCTTCTAATAGGAAGATAAGAATAGCACTGAACAAATCAGTTTACAGCAAATCAACAAGCAAATTGATGATTTAGTCCTCATCAAAGATCGTATTGAATCTTACAGAGAAAACAAACTCAAATCCAAAAAACTCATCAACACAAAAGTTGGAGGCTACAGTACTATCGGATCAAGTCACCAATCCAAAGTCGTTGGTTTCTTGACCAACATTATTCTCAGCTCTCAAACCTTCTTCTTTGTTCCACTTTGCAAAGACGGCGAAAATTACAATGAAATCCTCCCAATCATCGAAAGATGTTCCAAGTATTTTTTTCAGAGGAAACTCATCATTAAATTTATAGATTGAATTCTGTGAGATATTCGATTGAAAAAGAATATGTTGATGCCTCCAGAAAAATTGATATTATGAGCTACCAGTCATTCATTAAACTTGCAGGCCCATCAAATGACTCTGTTATTAATCATACTCTCAACCTTTCAGTCAACGTTGCCACCACTCCGATGGCCAATTATAGCGGAAATCAAACTCCTTCCCATTTCATCTCTGGCCAACTGAGTCCTATCCCTAATCGTCCTATGGATATGACTTCTAAAAATCAATTCAATAAACTTGCTGTCCAAGTAAAAATTAATTTTTTTATTTTATCTAAACATCTCAAAAAAGGAGCTATTTGAAATTCATGAAGTTCCTGGATCAGTTGAAACTGCTACTTTCCCTCGAGTTCCCCAAACTTTCGGAGAAGTTGCTGAAGTTGCCAGTATTGACAATTCCCTTATTTGAAACTTACCTTCCCCCAAAGATTATTATGAACTTGCAGCAAGACATGGAGGAGATGATGATAGAAAGACAAGTATTAAGCTTGAACCAGCACATCTCCCACAAGCAGCTCCGCAAGAAAACTCAGTCTTTGCTCCAGTGAGGATTGAAAACTTTACAAATGAAAGCCAGCTGAGAGATCTTTCAGAGTCCAAGACTTTGGACAGAGACACATATTTTATAGAGTATAAGAAAAGAGCCAATGAAATTTCTAGACTTATGGATGATTTCTTGAATAAACAAAGCAGTATTAGAAGAGGAAACCTTCCTGGTGAATTCTATCTCTTACAAAAGAACTTCGAACTCTTATATGGTTTATTCAAGGTAAGTTTTTGTTAATATTTTATTTCTTAACCTTTTCCCTGATAGGAAGGAGAGAATGTGAAAGGATTGTTAATGAATGAATTTGTTGATCTTGGAAACAGTTTGAATGATTTGAAAAAGGATTATGATTCAAGAATTGAAGAAGTTGATTATCAATGTCAAAGTATCCAAAAGAAAATCAACTATATCGAAGCTGATAATGATCCTAAAGTACTTTATTTCTTTGAGAATTAGCAATCTCACAGTTTTCCCCAGGGAATATTACAGACATATGAAGATGATATCGAGAGATTAATGGAGAAGAACAATGATTTGAAAGAAGAAAATATCCACTTGATGAGCGAGATTATCAAGTTCTGTTATCCAGAATCAAGAGTTGGAGTCACCAAAGAATATGAAATTCTTGTCAAAAAGCACACTCATCAAATCAAACAATATACTCAGGTTATGAAACAAATGAATGAAAGGGAACAAGAACTCAATGCTTTGAGACGAAAAGACAGATTATTTGCTTCAGAAAAAAAGAAAATTGAGGCTGCTCAAACTAAAGCTAATGCTCTTGCTGCGGAATTTGAAGCTAAGGAAGAAAAGACTCGTGCTATTATGGACCAAATTAGAGCTTATGAAAAGGAAAACAAGAGATTGCAAGAACAAGTTTTTGATCAAGAAGGTGAACTCAGAAAAATATCCAAAGGATATAATAAGGCTGCTGAAGAAGCAATCCTCTATCAAGAAATGGCCGTAATTCTTTTGGTTAAATATTTTTTGTTAATTTTTAAACAAGAATGCACCACCAGGAACATTTATCAAATCATTCAAACAAGCAAATCAATCTCCTCCTAAAACCGCAGGAAAGGGATATGTTTCCAACAAGAATATTAAAGAACTTGATCATTTAGTCAATAAGCTCAGATCTCTCAATTCCTCTTAATTATTTGTACTCATAACTTTTTTAGCAATATTTTTATATCATTCATCAAACCAATTGATATCTACGTTAAATTTTCAATAAGATTTCAGAATGTCAAACTGACAAATATTCAAATTTATGAAACAAAAATAAATTATTCTTTATATTTTCAGAAAATTACAAATCAAATCAATTTTTTACTTTACTCAACTCATTCAAAATCAAGAAACAAATCCACTTATTTTGATTCAACATCAAAGGGCGAAAAAGATTGTTTTCTTAGTTCTTTTTTGACTTCATTTTTCATCTCGAGATGTTTCTTATCCATCTCACATAACCCAGTCACACATGCTTCCAAAGTAGAAGCATAATACCCTGAAATCGAATTCAAAGCTCCAGCTGTACTGAACCTTTGAATAATCTTACAATGGGCATTCAAATTCTCCAATCCAGCTCTAGCAACAATATAAAGACACACTGACAATGTATTATCAGCATCAAGTTTCTTACTATTCTGAGCTCCAGCATCTTCATAAAACTCAGAAATCGAAATTCCTATCAACTCCATAGCCTTCAATATTGTCTTTAATTTATGAACTGGACTTCTTCGACTTGGCAAAGTGCTCAAAGTCTGAATAACTTTCTCATAAGGCGTGGCCAATCCACTTCCCGTCTTGATCTCTTCAATAAATTTTCCCTTTTTCACCTCAACTGTCAGTTCCTTGTCATTACCACGAAGGGAGTCAACTTCATTTAAAATAGGAGAAGCAGAAAAATCAGAGACAATAAAAGGGACATCTTTCGGAGTTACCATATGATTTTCTTTGATATAATCAAGAGTTTTCTCATTCAAACAAAAAGGAGCAGGAACTGAGAAATCTTCAGGCTTGGAGTTCTTGAATCTCATCAGACTTTTTTGGTAATTTTCTTCAACCAAAGCGTCCTGAAGACTGTATAACTCAAAGAGAAGATTATAGATTTTCTCATTAAAGATGATTGAGTTCAAGAAACTAATCACATTTTCTCTGTCAAATAGTGTATCACCATCTGGAAGTTTGCCAATCCGAAGAGATTTAAGCTGGTAGTACAAGTTCAAGCCTTCGTAGAAAATTGTGATAAAATATTGAAGATCATACGTTGCAATGATAGCCGCTTCATCAAAAGTTTCAGAAGTGATTCTTTCTTGCTTGTAATTCTCGATAATCACAGTATATTTATTCGCAAAGTATCCTTCAAATAAATTCAACATCTTTCTGAAAATATGAATTTCCTGCTTCAGATGCTTGTCAATAATATTCGTCACAGACTTGTAATTCAATATTGGCTGGTAAAAATTATCAGTTTCATTCATTACCTTGCCCAACGCTGCCATATTAAACTGATAGAGCACTGTATTATTATTGTAGGCTTCCGAGATCTTATTTCCCGTAGTCTTTGGCGCAGCATTCTTGATAATAGACTGAACATTATCTAATCCTCCTGTGTTTTCTGCTTTTTTATCTGCTAATCTGCTCAAATGGAAACCACCTTGATTGTTATTCTGAAGATCTTTGTTAAGTTTGATATCGAAAGACTTCTCAATCCAAGTGTGATTCTTTCCTAGATTATAAATCTTTTCACCCACAATTTCTGAAGCATCAATCAATTCTTTCAAAGCTTGATCCAAATCTTTTTTATCGTCATCAGATAAAAATCGACTTCGGATCTTTGGAGCTTCATCAATTCTCTTGTTCGCAGTAAATGACTCACCAACACTGAAATTATCCTTGGAATCTGTTTCTATCGAGTGATCCTGAGAAGATGTCTCATTATATTCCAAAATTCTCTGTGGCATCATATTGTGGTTATTGACTTGATGATTTTTATCAAACCATGTGACATCAGACTGGTAAATATAATCCAACTCGTTTGTATCTGATCTTCTCAGGAAATCAATAAGCATTGTTGGCCACTCTTCAAGAGTCAAACGCTCAAGTTGTGCGATAACATGATTTCTCCAAGCATTACTCTAGAGGGAAGATTAGACAACAAAGAAAGTCATTTTCTTACACTTAATTGTTTTGATGAAGACATTCTTGAACAACAAAGAAAGTTGAGTTGTTGTTCTTCCTCATGTTCAATCTCGGTTGTGTCAAGCTCCATTAGACGGAGTTTATGGCTTTGTTGAGAAATGATTGTTGGAATAGATCTATCAGATCTCGTGACTACTGGTGTTTGGCCCATTTTTAGATTTTAGTAAGATACTCGATGAGTTTAATTAATTGGAAATTTTTTATATACTTTTACCTTGTTGATTGCTGATTCTTATTATTAAAGGAGTTCGCCACCAAATTTCTTCCTTATTCCTTAATATTTTGGTCTTTACTAAAATGCTATTCGAGATGAAGGAAGAGAATTCGAGTGAGATGGAGATCCAATATCCTTCATGAATGAGAATTAATGGCCTTTAAAAAGACAGCCACCTTCTAAAAAGAGTAAGCGGGAAAATAAGGTTCGTTAAAAGAGAATATTTGGTTTTATGATCAATTTTCTTGAAAGGTCAATGACTAGATTTTTGCCTTAAAATAATTTCTTGCCCTCTCAGATCATTAGAATTTGCTTCCCTTGTCGTGAGATTCCCTTAGGAACATCTTTTTGTAAGTGGCTCACAATGATTAATTTCTGTCTCTCTCTCAATCTTCCAAAAAACACAGAAGCCAAAAATTGATCAAATCATTTTTTCCCAGAAATTATTGAAAGAGTTCACAATTCTCAATCCCAAAGTTTTCGATACAGAAAATGTTCATTTCCTTCAAAAACTTCAACTAACAATTTTTAAAAAGATTCTGGTTTTCCAAGCCAAGACAGATTTTTAAATATTTTCCCTCAAGAGATTAAAAAGATATAGGCCACAAATCGATAGATTATGAATTCAAAATCACTTTACACAAACAAGCAAACAGATATATGGAATGCAGATGGACGAAATTCATTTACAACAATAATTTTTTGTTAAAAAGACATTTTTTACAAAGATACATACAATTCATATGAAAATTTCAATTTTTCCCCCCTTTTAGCAGAGTTCTCTCAATCCCAGCTCCAATCAATTGCTAAAGTTATTGGTAAAATTATCAAATATTTCAGGTTCAAAATCTTGAATAATCAACACTTCATGCTCAAACTGCCCCAGCATATTATCAAATGGTAAATATCCCTTTGTCTTTAATCTGTTGAAAACCCTCACAGATCCTCTTTCGCTTCTTTCATACTGGGCAGCAAAATCGCTTCCATATTCAGGACTGTAGAAATTCTTGAATTCGCTAAATATTTCATCTTCTTCTTCCAATGCCAATAATTGTGTAAACAAAGGAGTCAAATTCTTTGGTCTTTCACTGATCTTCTTCTTTGTGGCGGAATCCAAATTAAAATATGCAGATCTATTCATTGTCTTCATAAACAAATCTTCATGAATAAAATTGGTTGTTGGTGATTCGTATTCTTCTTCATCAACTTGAACATGATATCTAAACCCAACCTCCAAACTCTGTTGAAAAACTCTTGATCTTGATCTCATAGGAGACACATTCTTGTTTTGCAGCGGCTGAGGTCTAAATTTTGATGGGGTAAATCGATCTGGGCTGCTCATATAACCATTCGTGGTTGCGCTATATCCATCATAAGTCACTTCTGGGATCGTATTCAAATCATCATCCTCAATATTCTCCGTTTGTTCTGGTTCAATCAAATCTCCTTCATCTCCCTTAGGTTTCGCATGGAGGATCTCAACAAATGAAGCCAGATTTATCTCAGAACTCTTGAGCTTCAAGTCATGGTTTCGCACTTCTACAGACTTGGTTTTCAGCAAGCGAAGATCAGGAACGCTCAAGTTGAACACTTGTAAATATTCTTCGATTGATTTCAAGACCTTCGCGCCAACTTCAGGATCACAAATCTGATCATTGGGAAGCAAGAATCCTGGGATAAATTTCAATCGAGTATTTTCTGCTTGGAGTGCTCCAATATCCTTCAAAAACTCCTTGAATGTATTGTAAAAATCATGAACTTGTTGATTGTTCAAGTTTATTAATCGATCTATAGGAGGGTGAGTTGATCAAAGGGTATCCTAAATGTTACCAAGGAGAATAAGGAAATTTATATATTGCATAGAAAGGGCACTGATGAGGGTGCTGAGAGTGAGGAGGAAGACGTATTGGTTGAGTTTGTAGGAAACTACATCCTTAGTTCCAGTTGCAAAAATCTAAAGAATTTGTTAGTAACGGTAATCAAAGACTAAATTTTGTGTTACATCAAATGCCAAGATAATCAAAGACTTTAATCGCTTGCTCTCCAGAATTAATTTCTCTTGATCCAAATTCTCCAAAAACTCCTTTCTTTCCCAAAATGACAAGTGAAAAGGCTGCTGCTTTGTGCTATATATCCTTGCCTTAGCTTTTATATATCTGGAATATCTCTTTATTAATGACTCCATATTCCCATTCTCTGAAGAAAAATTTAACTTTCATGTTATCCTCGAATATTACTTTTCTTTTTGAGATATTCTTCGAGTTCTGGCAATTCTAATTCAGCAATTTCTTTGGTGAAATATCGATTTTCTACGGCTTTGTCCAATATTATTAGATTCTTCATGATAAAGTTCCAGCTTGTCTTGGACTTGCTAGCTTGAAGCTTGGCGATTATCAAATAAAAAGCAGATGTTCCTCGAATTTCATGGCTTTTTCCAGAAAAGGCTTGCATAACATCTACGAAATCAGAATTCTGCAATCTCATTGATTATACTTTGTAAATCTCGTTCGGCCGGGGGGTTGTTGTCTCCAGCATAAGTTACCTTAGCAACAGCCTAAACGTGGACTGAGGAATGAAGGATTTCAACAAGGTTTACGTTCTCAAAGCCATCAGTTGGTGTGGGAGTAATGAAGTTGCGGACTAAACCGGCGAGCATTTCCTGAGTTTAATTAAGATTCTAAGGCAATCCTGTAACTTGTTGCTGCAAAATCAAATTTGTCCTTAAAATTAATGCAACTCAGTGGGACATTAACAATATCAATTACACTAATTTGAGGGAAATTTGACGTCATTAATGATCCGCTTGCCTTGCTCCTAGAAAACGCCTTTCTTCATACAACTCATAATTCACCAGAATTTAATTAAACCCCTTCCCCAACCCTTTCATCCTTTGTCTTAGAAGTTTGGAATTCAAAATGTCGATCCGACTCTTTGAATAGTTGTGATTTTCACAACACAGTGAGCATTTTTTAATGGCTTTAAAATTGATTAAACTGAACAAAAAAGGCATCTTTTTAAGTTGAATGAACGAACAAGGTTGATTTGCCTGATAAATTAGAGTCAATTTAGTACGTATAATATGTATGATCAAATTCGAGACCAGGTTTGATCAATATTTCTATATCGAAAAAAAATTCGAAAACTTTACTAAAAATAGTCTTTTCTTCTCAATGAAATGGAATGGAAGAAGCAGAAAACTTCAAATTATTTTTGTCATGAAGAGCATTTCAATTTCATTTCTCTTCAGAAGCTCCATTCTCATTATTCAAAATTCTTTACATTTATTGAGAAATAAAAACGAGTTTTTCGTCTTCTTTACGCTTTAATGAAGGACTTTTCCCAGAGTGAAATGCTCTTTAAAATCAGAATAATTTTTGAATAAATTCTTTTTTGAATTCAAAGTAAAAAACTTCCTGGATTCAAAACCATTCTGTTTGGAAGGATTTTTCCGTTTGTGACTTCGACCAAATCAGAATCACCGTTATTAAAATAAAGAAAAAATGAACGAACAAAATTTGAGAAATTTCGCTTTCAGATTTTCTATTGACTGAGAGGAGGTGGATGTCTAAAAAGAGGCATCAACAAAAGTATTTTGAGGCTTTATTTAATCGGGTTTTCTCCAATTTCTGAGTCAGTTTTTGTGGTCTTCTGCAAAGTCCTGAAGATGGTATTTCACAAGTCTCTCTTTGATCTCATAGGAATACAATTTTCTTTTCTATTTTTGAGACTCTAAAATGAAAGAATATCAAAGTAACTTATGAGATCTCGAAAATCGATCCACAAGTCCAGAAAGAGCAAAAATTTAGGTTCTTAAAAGATTTTCATTTTAAACCCGTTTTTTGAATTGGAAAAAATCTGAAGACTTTTTCACGAAAGTATTGAATGGAATTCTTACTTTAGATTATTTGAGCAAATTTTCAAAAAAAGAAACTGAAAAGTAAAGTAAAGTTTGTCCTCTCTCAATTTAAAATTCTCAAGATTGAATCAAACAGAAAATTCTCATTTTCATTTATTTGTTGTCAAAGAGAACAAAATTAGAATTTTTTGAAAGAAATATTTCTTTTCAAACATTTTATATTCGCATGTCGTGGTTTAATGTTGTCATCTGATTTTTATGTCGATTATATCAATATGAATTTAATTACTTTGTGATAAGTATAATTACCATATCTTTAAAAAACCAAGTTATATCAATTGAATTAATGAATCAATTATGGATCATTTGATATAAAGATACTCTCTTTACACCAAATCACTCTACTCAAAATCTCTATTAAACTGAACTTCTTCAAGGTTCCATTCGCCAACATCCTTCCATTTAGAACATCCATTTGCCTCTCTTGGACATAACTTGACTTTCAAGTTTGCCACAAGCATTTTCCAAAAGTCTCAACATTTGTCCCTCTGATTCCTCACGATTTTCTCTCTCAGCCTTTTGTCATTTAAGGATTATCATTCAAATAAGTCTCTTTACCTTGATTTGTTGGGCTAATTTCTTATTTGCTTCTTCCAATGATCTGAACAAAAGATTCTCAGTTTCATTTCTTATCTATTTATACATTACTTCTTCTCATTCATCCCGTCACTCTTACCTTCTTCTCCACCTTCATAGTAGTTTGGATCTTTTCAAGTTGGCCAGCAACTTTTCTAATGAGCTTCTCATTGTTATCCTCTCTAATAAAATTGAGTCAAATCTCCCAGCAATTCTTCTTTGTTATTTACCTAATTTTTCTTTCAAGATCAATACCATCCTGTAACTTGTGAATTCTCTCTTCAACTTGAACATAATTGGCTTCCATCATTTCGACTCTCTTTCTTTGTTCAGTCACAACATCAACATGAAGGTTGTATAATTTTTCCTCAATCTTCTTAAAAATAGTTTGTCTTGCTTCCTTGCATCTTTGGTTCTCAGTGACTGTCTCGTTTACAATCTTGGTCTCAACTTCCTTCATCTCTCTCAATTTTCCTTCATTAACAGCCTATGTTTGGTGTTAAAATCATCCTTTTCGAAACTTCTCCTTACTTCAAGAGCAGCAATTTGGTTAGGAAGTCTGTCTTCAATTTTATTAAGTTGATCCGTGGCAGACTAAAAACTCCTTAGAAACCCTCGACATCCAAAGACTTTACTTTTAATTTATCATTTTGTAAACGATGATTGACAGTGATTTTTTCATCAAGAGCAGTCACTTTTCTTTCTAATTCGCTTGTATCAACAACCTTTCTCTCATAGGGGAAAGCGATATTTAAAGAGTCGAGCTTTCTGGAAATTGGGCTGACAGAGCGCTTAGCAGGAGAT
>Ga0182738_1002752_pt1 | contig 20674 bp, 20 predicted proteins | sample eDN5th30CBELigMG_FD_128876 | JGI IMG/M metagenome (GOLD analysis project Ga0182738, IMG submission 128876) | Enriched Miracle-Growth compost microbial communities from Emeryville, California, USA - eDNA 5th pass 30_C BE-Lig MG (version 2)... ... | reverse complement strand
CTACGGCCTGCTGGTTTCGACGCCCGAGCATCTGCAGGCCGTGGCAGTGGAAGCGCTGCGGCACGGATTCCAGGTCTGCACGCACGCCATCGGCGATCGCGGCAACCGCGTGGTGCTCGACGCATACGAGGCAGCCCTGAAGATCGTTCCTGCCGCCGACCATCGCTTTCGCGTGGAGCACGCTCAGATTCTCAACTACGCGGACATCCCGCGATTCGCGGAACTCGGTGTGATACCTTCGATGCAGGCGGTGCACCAGACGAGCGACATGTACTGGGCCGAACAGCGGCTCGGTGGCGGACGGCTCTACGGCGCGTACGCATGGCGCGCGCTGCTCGAGACGGGCGTCGTGATCCCGGATGGCAGCGACTTCCCGGTAGAGGGCGTGAACCCGCTTCGCTCGTTCCACTCCGCCGTCAGCCGCGAGGACGAGAACGACTGGCCCCCCGGCGGATGGCATCCCGAAGAGAAGATGACCCGCCAGGAGGCGCTGGAAGGGATGACCATCTGGGCGGCTTACGCTGCGTTCCAGGAGGACATCATGGGCTCCCTCACGCCCGGCAAGTACGCCGATTTCGTGGTACTCGACCGCGACATCATGACCGTGCCCGAGGAGGACATTCTGGGGACGACGGTCGAGGCCACGTATATTGGAGGGAAGGCGGTTTACGAGCGCAAGTGACTGGCTCGCTGGCTGGAAGTCGCGCCGCGACCGATTCGTCGCGGCGCGACCTTCTGACGCATTGCTGACGCGCGGCGCCCATACTCCGGGCTGAAGGGGCGGGCCGGATCGCCGGCCCGTCCCTTCGACGTTCTCTCTCTGGCACTCTTTACCAGGATCGCCATGCTCTCGAATTCGTCGATCACGTTTCTCAAGCGGCTACTCGATACACCCGGACCCTCCGGTTTCGAAAGCGCGCCGGCGCGCGTGTGGCGCGACGAGGCTCGCGCGTTCGCGGAGCTGCGCGCCGACGCACATGGCAACAGCATGGCGACGGTGAAACAGGATGGCGCGCCCACCATCATGCTGGCGGGCCACATCGACGAGATCGGCGTCATCGTCCAGCACATCGATGCCGACGGCTTCATCTACATCTCGCCGATCGGCGGCTGGGACGTTCAGGTGCTGGTGGGGCAGCGCATCCGCTTCGCCAGCTCGGTGGGTGCAGGCGACGTGTTCGGCGTCGTGGGGAAGAAGCCCATCCACCTCATCAAGCCCGACGAGCGCGAGAAGGCGTCGAAGTTCTCCGACCTGTGGGTGGACATCGGTGCCACGACGCGGGAGGAGGCCGAAAAGCGGCTCAGCGTGGGCGACTCCGGAGTCATCGATTCGCGTACCATCGACTTCCCCAACAACCGCATCGTTTCACGGTCGATCGACGACCGCATAGGCGCCTTCGTCGTGCTCGAGGCGCTCAGGCGCTACTCGGAGCGGCCCGGTGAGGCGAAGGTGGTCGCGGTGGCGACGACGCAGGAAGAGATTTCCTGGCGCGGCGGCGGTGCCGGCGTGTGTGCGTCGGGACTCGGCGCGCAGATGGCCATCGTGGTCGACGTGACCTTCGCGACCGACCATCCCGGGATCGAGAAGAAGGAAGTCGGCGATCATCCGATCGACAGCGGGCCGGTACTCACGCGCGGGTCGATCATCTCGCCCGTCGTATTCGAGATACTCCGGTCGACGGCGAACGATCTGAAGCTTCCCTACACCCTGCACGCCGCGGGTCGCGACACGGGCACCGATGCCGACGCGATCCACGTCGCGCGCGAAGGAATCGCCACGGCCGTCCTCTCCGTCCCCAATCGCTACATGCACTCTCCGAGCGAACTGGTGAGCCTCGATGACCTGGACCGTGCCGCCACCCTGATCGCCGAGGCCTGTCGCAGAGTGACGCGGGAGACGGACTTCACGAATCGCTGACCGATGTGACCGAGGGGGTCAGGCACCTTAGTGTAGAGGTCCCGGCAGCGTTGCTGCCGGGACCTCTACACTAAGGTGCCTGACCCCGTCGGTCCGTCGGTCAGCGCGCGGAGCGGACGGGCGAGCCCACGGGCCCCGTCGACTGCCCTGACGGGCCGCGCTTCCTGCCCATGATCACCCACGAGGCCGCGCCGCGAACCGCTTTCTCCTTGTCGCGCAGAAGCGACTGCAGCGCCGCGAGAGAGCCGCTTCCGTTCGCCTGACCCAGCGCGTGCACCGCCGCCACGCGCAGCGGCGTGGGGCGGCGCTTCATCAGCAGTCCCTTGTCAGTGCGGGCGATCTCCACGAGCTTCTCGATCGCCTGCGCCGTGCCGAGCTGGCCGAGCGCGGCCAGCATCGCCATCTGCACACGACCGTCGTCTTCGCGGTCGAGCGCGCGGATGAGCGAGTCCACCGACTTCCCGTTCGTCGCGACGTTTATCGTGTTGGTCGCGTGAGTCGCATGGCCATTGCTGCCGTTCGTGGACATGGGAGTCGGTCGCGCGGTACCCATCTTCGCGAGCGCTCCGGCCGCGGCGCCGCGCACGCGATCGTCCTTGTGCTCGAGCAGTCGCAGCAGCTCGCCCTCCACTTCCACCGCGCGCATCTCGCCCAGCAGGTCTGCTGCATTTCTGACCACGTACCAGCGCGAGTCCCCGAGCATGTGGATGATCGTGCGGATTCCGGTACCGAGTCGGAGCAGCGAGTCATAGTACACGCGCCGGTCGGTAAGCGACGGCGCGGCCATCAGTGCGTCCACGAGCGCTTCGATACCCGCGTCCTCGGTGCGCTCGAAGATCGTCATGTAGCGCTCGTAGCTCTCGTGTCTGCGCGGCAGAAGATCCACGATGCACTTGAGCAGGCTGGGCGTCGACAGACGACGAACCGTCATCCCGACGAGTCGCTCGATGGCGCGATCCTCGAGCCGCGTCTCGCGCTCGATTATACCGTGGAAAACGTCGGCCACGATGTCGTAGCGTTCCTTGCGCGCGGAGCCGATGGCGAGCTTGAGGAGCGCATCGAGCGTGCGTGAGGCGGCGGCCGGCGTGCGGGCGGCGTCGAGCTGCTCGAACAGTTTCACCATCGAGCCTTTCGGCGTGTTGTGCGCCGAGAAGGCCTGGAACATCTGCTCGGGATCCTGATCACGGAGTATGTCGCCTTCGTGACCGGGCTGCTCGCCATTTCCCGAGCGCCCCGATGGCGGCGGATCCTTCCTCCTGGCGGCTGCATCGACGGCAGCCCCCGGAACGAAGAGCGATACGTCCGATATGATCCCCGGTATCTGGTCGCCTGCACGCACTGCGGGACGCGGCGCCGGCAGCGTCTCCACTCTGATGTGCACACTCCGCGCATCCAGTGCACGAAGGCGCTCGAGAACGTTCCGACCTCCATCACCGGGCACCGGCGCGCTCGCCAGTATCCGTGCGAGCAGCAGCATGTCGCCCGGATCGGCGCCCTGAACCACCGTGAAGTCGAGTATGGAATGTCCGATCAGTTGCGCCGTGAGATCCTCGGCGCCGGTAAAGCGATCGGGTACCGCCTCGCCATTGACCAGGAGACGCCAGTCCCTCGCCTGAATGGTCACGGCCCCGGCCTTCGAGGCGCTCACGAGTGCGCCCAGCGACTCGACCTGGGCTTCGTGGGACTCGGCATCGTAAAGGAGCAGCGAGACCAGACGGGAATAGTGGCGTGCGAAGGTGAGCTGATTTTCCATGATCTGGGGGAGCACCGGGTCGGTCATGAGATTGGCGACGGCGCAGCCAGGATGCTGCTCCGCCGGTCTGAGACGTTCATATCCCTGACCAACGACACCCGAGTCGCCACTCGGGTAACATTGTGATACAACCTTCGGCGCTCCGCGCCCCGCCGGAGCACCGAGCGGTTGGCAGCCGCGGTCGCCCCGGAATAGAATTCGCTACATCAGCGTCCGTTCCCACACGATGGACGATCACATCACGTAAGGATCACTGGTTGCATGCGTATCAGTCACATCCGCCTCGAGGTGCTCGCTGCGATCGTCGTTCTGGCGTCCGGCTGCGCTTCGGCCGGCGGAACTAACGCTCCCGGCCGCACGGCGCTCAGTACACGATCCGATGGCGACACGACCCTCCTGCGCCGCGACATCGTCTATCTCTCCAGCGACGCTCTGGAGGGGCGCCTGACCGGCACCCCCGGCAACGACAGCGCCGCCGCTTACATAGCACGTCGTTACGAGCTCCTCGGCCTCGACATCGCCGGCGACACCAGTGGACGCGATTGCATCCCTGTCGGGTCGCTTGCCCGCTCGCTGGAGCGGGAAACGGGAAGTCAGGTCGCGCTCGAGGCCCGCGATGGCACCGCCTGCCCCGCTCCGTTCCTGCAGCCCTTCAAGGCGCGCTCTGTCGCAGCGGCGCACGCCGGACTGGATTCCGCACTCGCGACTCAGAACGTGGTGGCGCTGGTGCCAGGCACCGACCCCGCGCTGGCGGGCCAGTACATCGTGATCGGAGCCCACTTCGACCACCTGGGTCGTTCCACCTTCGGCGCGATGGACCCGGACGCGGGCAACGCCATCCGCCACGGCGCCGACGACAACGCATCCGGCACCGCCGCGGTCATGGAGCTGGCGCGGCTCTTTGCCGGCAAGCCAGCACGGCGCTCCCTGATCTTCGCCAACTTCAGCGGTGAGGAGCTCGGACTCCTCGGCTCGCAGTATTTCGTGGAGCACTCCCCCGTACCGATCGACAGCATCGACGCCATGCTCAACTTCGACATGGTGGGCAGGATGCGAAACGACAAGCTCATCGTGTATGGCGTGGCATCGGCCCGCGAGCTGAGCGCCATCGTCGACAGCGCGAACATCTCGCCCGCATTCGACGTGACGGCCGTGGGCGATGGCTATGGCCCTTCGGACCACAGCTCGTTCTACGCAGCGGGAATCCCCGTGCTCCACTTCTTCACCGACATCCACGAGGACTACCACCGCGCAACCGATGTGGCGTCGAAGGTGGATGTGGCCGATGAAGCACGAATCGTGAACTACGCCGAACGCATAGCGCGCGCGATCGCGGACAGACCCGCGCGCCTCACTTACGTTCGCAGCGCGCCGCCGCCGCAGATCACGCAGGGCGCGGGGAACGGCGCGTACTTCGGCTCCGTGCCCGACATGTCCGCCGGCGACGTGGTCGGCGTGCGCCTCATGGGCGTGACTCCCGGCAGCCCTGCCGACGAGGCCGGAGTGCGCAAGGGCGACATCGTCGTGGAATTCGGCGGCATGGAGGTTAAGGACCTCTACCAGTACACGGATGCCCTGCGCGCCCACAAGCCGGGGGATGAGGTGAAGGTGGTCGTACAGAGAGATGGGAAGCGACTGACGCTGGCCGCGCGTCTCGGCGCGCGCGGAAGCTGAGCGCGGAGCCGCGACGCGATGACTGACGCGATTCCGCAACCGGTGACATCGGGATACACGACGTCGACCCCGGTGCCGCTCTACTGGGCGCGCTACGGGCCGGCCGACGCGCCGGAGCTGCTCGTGCTGCACGGAGGACCGGGGGCGCACCACGACTATCTCCTCCCACAGCTCCTCGAGCTGGCCGATACGCACCAGCTCGTATTCTACGACCAGCGAGGCGGAGGCCGGTCGCGCACCGATGATCGCGAGCCGATCACGTGGGAGACGCACGTGCAGGATCTCGCGCTCGTCGCGCGAGAGCTCGAACTGAACCCGCTCTCGCTCGTGGGCTACTCGTGGGGCGGCCTCCTCGCGCTGCTGTACTCCGTGGACGCCTTCGGCGGCGGAGGTCCGCCGCTCCCACCGGGCGCGCCGGTTCCCGCTCGCCTGGTTCTTCTCGATCCCGCGCCCCCTACTCGCAAGACGCGTCGTACCTTCGAGAACGAGCTCGCGCGCCGACAGGGGAGCGCCGAGGTCGCGCGGCTCCGCGAGGAGTTGGCCGCATCCGGTCTCCGTGAAAGCGATCCGGAAGCGTACAGGAAACGCGCCTTCGAGATCAGCGTATCCGGCTATTTCGCGAACCCCGAGATGGCACGCGAGCTCACACCCTTCCGGGTCATGGGCCGCGTTCAGAATTCCGTGTGGGAAAGTCTCGGGGACTACGATCTGCTTCCCTCCCTCGCGCGCGTGCGCTGCCCTGCGCTCATCGTCCATGGAGAGGAAGATCCGATACCTCTCTCGGCCTCCGAGGCCGTGGCGCACGCACTTCCCGATGCGCGGCTCGTTCCACTCCCGGGGAGCGGACACGTGCCGTACGTCGAGGCACCCGAGGAACTCTTCGACGCGGTGCGCGCGTTCCTGCGGCAAACCGCCGAACGCACCGCTCTCCTGACGCGCACCTGAATCCATGCAGCAAGCCGACGACAGCGTTCAGCCACGCATCGCTACTCTGCACGTGGACGGCAAGAGCATCACCGTCTCCGTACTCGTGTCGTACGACGGAGTGGAGTACGTCGGCCGCCTCTGGTTCAACGAGAACGACCCGAACGACGACGGCGTTCCTGATCGCGGTCCTCTTTCGGGACGCAGCAAGGGCGAAGTCGAATCCGCCGCGCGCAAGCTCACCGAAGCCGAGCTGCTCGCTCGATTTCGCCGCGCGCTCACGAACAAGCGCCGCTACCTCGCGCTTCGCGCAACTACCAATGAGATACTCCGAAACGTGCGCTACCTGAATCAGGTCGCGATCTCGATGCGCGCCGGCCTGATCGACCCCGAGGGCGCCGAGCAGGAGATCGACTTCGCGGAACACCAGCTTCATGAAATCGTGAACCGCCTTCGCGAGGTCGCCGGCCTGGAATCGAACGGGCACCGCGAGTGAGCAGCGAGCAGCCGGCCAGCACGGCCGCGCGCATCACACCGTACGAGCTGATCCTGGAACCGCTCGAGTCGAGCGTGTTCCCGGCCATCCGTACGGAGGCGGAGCAGCGCGGAAGCGACGCGCGCCGCCGCGACCAGTTTCTCCTGCTCGGTACCGTTGCCACCGCGCTCGGCGAGATGATGGCCGACGACGCGCCGAGCGAAGCGGTGGACGAGTACGGCGAGCTTCTCTACCAGGGCTTCCAGTTCTGGTCGTTCGGGCGGCGTGTCTACCTCCTCGGAGAAGACGTCTCCAGAGAGCTCATCGTCGGCGAGTATCCGATGGACGGCTGGATCCTCGCTGCACCGCCCGCGTGCTATCTGCAGTTCCCACGTCAACGATTCTGGGCGCGGGTCGCCGCGGATCAACCGTTCGAGCCGGCGGATGGATGCTTCGTCGTGGTCGATGACACGGATCCGGCTCCGCAGGCCGGGGCGCACCTCCGCGTTCAGCTCGTGCTCGGCGTCCGCACCGACCGTCCGGGCGCATCGCTGATGTCGTACCGGACCGACCTGGACCCGTACGCCGTCTCGCGACTGGCTCGCGCTCCGTGGCGCGAGGGGAGCGAGGCCTTCGCGAACGCGATACCGGGGGGCGAGCGGATGGACTACCACACGCTCGCGACCACGAGCGAGCTGGAGGCGCTCGTGCTTCGCGCATTTCACTTTCTGGACTCGCATCCTCGCGCGCTCGTTCCGAGAGAGGGATCCGATCGCGCCGGCGAGTCGCGGCTCCCGTGGGTGGAGGTGCGCGCCGGCCCGGCCCGCTGAGCGCGACGGAACTTTCCGATCAGTTTCCGAAGGCTATCTTTCGTGCCATGGATCCCCGTACCGTGGCGCACGTGCTCGAACAGATCGGGAACCTGCTCGAGCTGCACGGAGAGAACCGCTTCAAGACGGCCGCATACCGCAACGCGGCGCGAACCATGTCGGGGCTGCAGGTCGACGACATCACGCCGCTGGTGCGCTCCGGCGAGATCGCCACCATGAAGGGGATCGGCCCGGCCACGCTCTCCGTAATTCAGGAGCTGGCCGATACGGGTGACTCGAGCTACTACGAGCAGCTCAGCGAAGACACACCCGAGGGGCTCATCGAGATGCTCCGCGTTCCCGGCCTCGGAACTTCCAAGATCCACGCCATCCACGAGGGGCTCGACATCGACACCCTTCAGGAGCTCGAGGAAGCCGCCCGTGACGGCCGCCTTGCAGCCCTCCCGCGCTTTGGCGAGAAGACCGCGGCCAGAATCCTCAAGGGAATCGCCTATCTGCGCGAGACGAGCTCGTTCATACTGTTCCCTCACGCGCTGGCGGAGGCGAAGCGGCTTCTCCAGAGCGTGAGCGAGACGCCGCACGTACGGCGCGCGGAGATAGCGGGCTCCGTGCGCCGACGCTGCGCGGTGATCCGCGACATCGACATCGTCGCTGCGTGCGACGATGCACCGGAGCGAGTGGCCGCCGCGTTCGCGCACGCACCCGGAGTTCGGGAGACGATCGGCGTGGGCGGGAGCTCGGTCACCCTCCGCTTCGTCGATGGCACGCTCCTCGATCTTCACTGCGTTCCGCCCGACGAATTCGCGATGGCGTTCTGGCGTGCCACGGGGAGCGCGGCCCACGAGCGCGCCGCGCGCGACCGCGCCGAATCGCTCGGCCTCGCGTTCGACGGTAATCGCCTGCTCGATTCGAAGCGCGAGCGAATCCCCGTTCCCGACGAGCCGAGCCTCTACGCGGCTCTGAAGCTCTCGTACGTCGAACCGGAACTGCGCGAGGGGCGCGGCGAGATCGACGCTGCGTCCTCCGATACGCTTCCCTCGCTCATCACTCTGCGCGACATCCGCGGTGTGCTGCACTGCCATTCGCAGTACTCCGACGGCAAGGCCACCATCGCCGAGATGGCGGAGGCCGCACGATCGCGCGGCTGGAGCTACCTCGGCATCTCCGACCATTCACAGTCGGCCTTCTACGCCGGAGGGCTGGCGCGCGAGGATGTGCTCAGGCAGCACGCCGAGATAGATCGCCTGAACGAGGAACTGGACGGCTTCCGGATATTGAAGGGAATCGAGGCAGACATCCTCGCCGATGGTACCGTGGATTACGACGCCGAGCTGCTCGGCTCCTTCGACTACGTCATCGCCTCGGTGCATTCGCGCTTCGGGCTCGATCGCGAGGCGATGACCGAGCGCGTCCTGCGCGCGCTGGATGATCCGCACGTCACGATCCTCGGGCACCCTACCGGCAGGCTGCTTCTCACGCGCGAGGCGTACGCGCTCGATGTCGAAGCGGTGATCCAGAGGGCAGCGGAAGTGGGCGTCGCCGTGGAGTTGAACGCCGATCCACACCGTCTCGACATCGACTGGCGCTACTGCCAGATGGCGCGCCAGATCGGGTGCACCATCGAGATCGGTCCCGATGCGCACTCGGAAGCCGGCCTGGACAACATGGAGATCGGGATCGGAGTCGCGCGCAAGGGATGGCTCGAGCCCGGCGACGTGCTCAACACCGGCACGGTGGACGAGGTGCTCGCGTGGGCGCGCTCGCGAAGGGAGGCGTGACAGTGGCGACAGTGAAGCGCCGCCGCATACGCGCGACTCCCGATCTCGCGGCGCTCTATTACGACCGACTTTCAGCCGAGTATCCCGACGCGCACTGCGCGCTCGACCACCGCAACGCGTTCGAGCTCCTCGCCGCCACCATCCTGAGCGCGCAGTGTACGGACGTGCGGGTGAACATGGTCACCCCCGCGCTCTTCGCGCGCTACCCCAGGGCGCGCGAGCTCGCCGACGCGCAACAGGAAGACGTGGAGGAGATCATACGAAGCACGGGTTTCTTCCGCAGCAAGGCGAAGAATCTCATCGGGATGGCGCGCGCGCTGGTGGAGAAGCACGACGGCGAGGTACCGAAGAGCATGGACGATCTCACTGCTCTTCCCGGCGTTGGTCGGAAGACGGCCAACGTCATCCTCGGAAACGCGTTCGGCATGAACGAGGGCGTGGTGGTCGACACCCACGTTGCGCGCCTGTCGCATCGGCTCGGACTCGCGACGGGCGATGACCCGGTGAAGATCGAACGCAGACTCATGAAGCTCGTGCCGCGCGAGCGGTGGACCATGCTTTCGCATCTGCTGATAGAACTTGGGCGGCGCGTGTGCTACGCGCGCAAGCCTCGCTGCGGCGAATGTGTGCTGGCCGACACCTGTCCCTCATCCACGATATGACCGACGAAAGACGCTACTGGCTGGTGAAATCGGAAGCCGACTGCTTCTCCTGGAACGACCTGTGGAAGTCGCCGAAGCGCACCACGTTCTGGGACGGAGTGCGCAACTACCAGGCGCGCAACATGCTGCGCGATGATTTCAGGAAGGGCGATCTGGTCTTCTTCTACCACTCCAACTCCGACCCGAACGAGATCGTGGGAGTGGCGGAGGTGGTGCGCGAGAGCTATCCGGACCACACCGCGTTCGACCCGAAAGAGCAGCACTTCGACCCGAAGAGCGACACGGAGAAGCCGACGTGGTTCATGGTGGACCTGCGCGCGAAGGAGCGTTTCGCTCGACCGGTCACGCTCGCGGAGCTGCGCACGGTTCGTGGACTCGAGAAGATGGAGTTGTTGAGGAAGGGGAGCCGGCTTTCGGTGCAGCCGGTGACGAAGAAGGAATGGGATATCGTGTACGCACTCGGCATGGACGACGGTCGGGCTGCATCTCCAGCGCGTGGCCGTTAGCTTTCGAGTCCGCGCAACGCGTCGTGGGCGGGATGCCGGCGGCGTAAGGGTTTCGAACCACGAACGCCGAGACACAATGACGAAGAGAGCCACCATCGACACGAACCGCGGCACCATGGTCGCGGAGCTGTACGAGAAGGAAGCACCGAAGACCGTGGAAAACTTCGAGAAGCTGGCGAACAGCGGCTTCTACGATGGCGTGAAGTTCCACCGGGTCATCCCCGACTTCGTGGTGCAGGGTGGCGATCCTCTCTCGCGCGATCTGCCGGCTGGCGACCGTCGTATCGGCACGGGCGGTCCGGGCTGGACCATCAAGTGTGAAACGGCGAACAATCCGCATCGGCACGAGCTCGGCGCGCTCTCGATGGCGCACGCGGGGAAGGACACGGGTGGAAGCCAGTTCTTCATGGTGCTGAGCGAGGCCAACACGCGGCACCTGGACGGCGTCCACACGGTGTTCGGGAAGATCGTCGAGGGTCAGGACGTGCTGCGCCAGATCCAGCAGAACGATTCGATGACGAGCGTGCGCGTGGAGTAGCGCACCATACATTCATGCACCTCTGGAGGGAAACGAGATGTCCATGCCACTTCCGCAGGACAGGCGGGGCGGTTTGATGGGGCTGATAATCGGCGGGATCGTTCTGTTCGTGCTCATGTACGGGATCGTGCATCTGACGAACGTGCACTACGCGAAACTCGAGGCGGCCAAGGCGCCGGCGGCGGCGACGCAGGGCTCTTGACAGCGAGTCGGTTGGAACTAAGTTACTAACCCGTCAGTTACTTCAGGGCGCCTTTTCGGCGCCCTCTGATTTGACTAGCTACTAACTGACTGGTCGGTTACTTGGAGCTTCATATGATCGCTGATCTCGCCAATACGGAACCCAAATGGCGCCGCCTCCCCGAGGAGCGGCCCCGGCAGATCATCGACGCCGCGCTCGAGATCTTCTCCGAGCACGGCCTCGCCGCCGCCAGACTCGACGATATAGCCCGCCTCGCCGGCGTCTCCAAAGGCACCATCTACCTCTATTTCCCCAACAAGGAAGCGCTCTTCTCGGAGATGGTTCGCGAGATGGTCGGCGAGGCCATCACCAGCGCCCAGATCCGCATCTCTGGCGGCACCAGCTCCTTCGTCGACAAATACGCCGAGTATATGCGGGCCGTCTGGGACAAGGTCCGCTCCCCCGTCTTCCACAAGCTCCATCGCATCGTGGAAGGCGACCTCAAGAGCTACCCGACGCTGATGCAGTTCTTCTTCAGCGAGATCTCCCGGCGCTCCATGACGGTGGCCGCCGAGATCGTGCGCGACGGTATCGCCGCGGGCGAATTCCGCGACGTCGATCCCGATGCGGTGACCCGCATCCACCACGCAGTGGTCATTAAACACGGCGTCTGGTGCGGGAAGCGGGAACAAGTCCCCTTCGTCGCGCATCTCTCAGACGACCAGGTTTTCGACCAGGTACTCGACTTCATGCTGCATTCGATCGTGCGTGATCCGGCATCCCTGCAAGCCGCTCCCGTCAGGGGAGCCAGCGAATGAATTCTGATAAACGACTCACCTGGCGCTTCGGCGCCGTTCTCATCTTCGCGCTCACTCTCGCTCTGGCGCCGGCCTCGACCGCGCAGAGTCAGCGTCTCGACTCGACGCTGGCGCATCCGCTGTCGCTCGGCGATGCAGCACGGCTCGCCAGCCGCATGAGCGCCACGGCCCGCGCCGCCCGCTATCGCACCGCGCAGGCGGAAGCGCGCGTCACCCAGAGCCGCGCGCAGCTTCTTCCGGACATCTCGGCAGCGGCGCTGGGCAACGGCCGCAGCTTCAACACAGCCACCTTCGGCATCCCGCTTCCGGGCTTCGACCCGAACGGCACGGTGATCAGCGGAGTCAACACCCTCGACTTCCGCGGCAAAGCCTCGATGAACCTGCTCGACTTCAGCGCCTTCGGACGGATACGCGGCGCAAAGAGCGCGGCGAAGGCCGCGACGCTCTCGGCCGAGAGCGTCGCGGAGGAATCGGCGACTACGGCCGCCCTCGCGTACCTCGGCGCGCAGCGCGCCGACGCGCAGCTCGCCGCTCGACAGGCGGATTCCGTGCTGGCAGACTCGCTCGTCTCGATCGCCGAGGCACAGCTTTCGGCCGGAGTGGGCGTGGCGCTCGATGTCACGAGGGCGAAGGCGCAGATGGCGTCCGTGCACGCGCAGTTGATCGCCGCACGCAACGCACGCGACCGTACGCGACTCGATCTCGTGCGCGCACTCGGCCTCCCGCTGGAGAGCGACGTTCGCCTGGCGGATTCGCTCGCGTCGCTGCCGGTGGCCGATGCCGTACCCAACGAGACTACCGCCATTGAAAGCGCCATCTCGAACCGCCCCGATCTGCGGGCCGCCGACGCGCAGCTAGCGGCTGCGCGCCAGAGCGTGAGCGCCATAAAGGCGGAACGCCTCCCGTCGCTCTCCGCCTTCGGCGACGAAGGATGGATCGGAGTGAACACGAACCATCTCCTGAACACGTACGACTGGGGCGTTCAGCTCTCGGTTCCCATCTTCGACGGATTCCATCGTCAGGGACGCGTCGAGGAGCAGGTAGCCGCGGTACGGGAGATAGACGTGCAGCGCCGCGATCTCCGACAGAGCGTCGCGATCGAAGTGCGCAGCGCGCTGCTCGACCTCGCATCCGCCAGACAGGAGATGTCGGCTGCGCGTGAACGACTCGAGCTCGCGGAGCAGGAGCTCAGCCAGGCCACCGACCGGTTTCGGACCGGAGTGGCCGGGAACGCCGATGTGATCACCGCCACGCTGGCGCTGAACGCATCGCGCAACCTGATGATAGACGCACTCACCAACTACCAGACGGCCCGGGTGGCGCTAGCACACGCCGAAGGGTCGGTAACGGAGCTGCCGTGAGCCGCGTCGATACGACGCGATGGAAGCAACCGGGGTACACCGCAGCGAGCCGGATCCCGGAACCACGATAGATGAGCCAATCAGCGAGCAGAGGAAACCAGACAATGGCAACGACAGCGGAACGGGAAACGGAGCTGCAGGACGAGTCGCCGCGTGTGACGCCCACGCCGGCGCGACCGCCTGCAGCCGGCAACCACAGCGCCCCCAAGCGGCGGAAGTGGGTGCTACCGGTCATCGCGATCGTGGTGCTCGGAGTGCTCGCGTGGGGAGTTCAGAAGTGGCTGTACGCCCGCGTGCACGAGAGCACCGATGACGCTCAGGTGGAGGGACACATCATTCCGGTCCTCTCGAAGGTGGGCGGATACGTGGATGCGGTGACCGTCCAGGACAACGACTCGGTCAGCACGGGCGCTACGCTGGTGCGCATCGATGACGCGGAATACCGGGTGAAGCTCGCGCAGGCGGACGCCGATCTCGCCGCGGCGCGCGCAGCGGCCGGAACCGCCCAGACGACCGGGCAGGCACAGGCGCTCGTCGCTACCGCATCGAGTCAGCAGGCGGCGCTCGACGCGCAGATCAACGCGGCCCGCGCCAACGAGTCGAAGGCGCTCTCCGACCTCGAGCGGATGAAGGAGCTCGCAACGAAGCAGATAGTCTCGCAACAGCAGCTCGATGCAGCGCAGGCTGCGGCGAGCGCGGCGACCGCGAATCTGGAAGCCGTCGAAAAGCAGGCCGCGGCCGGCGGTTCGAGCGTGGCCAACGCGAGAGCCGGAGTACGGGTAGCGCAGGCACGGCTGGAGGCTGCGCAGGCGGCTCGTGACAACGCCGCGCTCCAGCTCGGATACACCACCGTCACGGCTCCGGTGAGTGGAGTGGTTTCGAAGAAGATGGTGGAGCTCGGCCAGCTCGTGCAGCCCGGCCAGCAGCTCATGTCCGTGGTGTCCGATACGGGCGTGTGGGTGACGGCGAATTTCAAGGAGACGCAGCTCTCCGACATGCACGTGGGCCAGACGGTGGACATCGAAGTGGATGCCTACGGCGGCTACGACGCGGAAGGCGTGGTGCAGAGTCTGAGCCCGGCCACCGGAGCGAAGTTCGCCCTGCTCCCGCCGGACAATGCGACGGGGAACTTCACCAAGGTGGTGCAGCGGGTCCCGGTGAGGATCGCAATCACGAAGGGGCTGGGCGCCGAGCGGCCGCTTCGCCCCGGAATGTCCGTCACCGTGCACGTGGAGACGAAGTAATCGCCGTCATCCCCGCGAAAGCGGGGATCCATTTTCGATGGTATGACATGGATTCCCGCTTTCGCGGGAATGACGATGGTCTCACATCTCGAGCATAGAGCAGCAGTAGATGGCAACTACGATTGAACGCGGGCTCCACGGCGGATCTGCCGCGGGGGTGGGGGGAGCTTCGTCTCTCGCGACCGGCGCCGCCGCGGTGCTGGACCCCTACAGAAACAAGTATCTCATCGCGATCGCCGTCACGCTGGCTTCGATGCTCGAGCTGGTGGACACCTCGATCGTGAACGTCGCCATCCCCGACATGATGGGGAACCTCGGCGCGACGCTGGACGAGATCGCGTGGATCTCCACCGGCTACATCATCGCGAACGTCATCGTCATCCCGATGTCCGGATGGCTTTCGGCGTACTTCGGGCGGCGGCGCTATCTCACGGGCTCCATTCTGCTGTTCGTGGCTGCGTCGTTCTTCTGCGGCACGTCCACGTCGCTCATGGAGCTCGTGATCTGGCGCGTGATCCAGGGGCTGGGCGGCGGAGCGCTCCTCTCCACCGCGCAGGCGACGCTCTTCGAGTCGTTCCCTCCGCACGAGATCGGGATCGGCCAGGCGATCTTCGGTGTGGGCGTGATGGTGGGCCCGACCATCGGCCCCACGCTCGGCGGGTGGATCGTGGACAACTACCAGTGGCCGTGGATCTTCTTCATCAACGTGCCGCTCGGTACACTGGCCGCGTTCATGGTGTGGACCTACGTACGTAACGCCGCGCACCAGACGCGCGCTCGCAAGATCGATTTCGCGGGTATCGGACTGCTGGCTCTCTGCATCGGTTCGCTCCAGTGGATGCTGGAACGCGGCGAGCGCAACGACTGGTTCGAGTCGCGCTTCATCGTCGCGCTCTGCATCGTATGCGTCGCGTCGGGCGTACTCCTCCTCTGGCGCGAATTGACCACTGACGAGCCGGTGATCGACTTCCGCGTGCTCCGCAGCCGGCAGCTCACGGCCGGCGTGGTGTTCGCGGCTCTGCTCGGACTCGCGCTGTACGGCTCCGTCTTCGTGCTTCCCGTCTTCCTCCAGTCTCTGCACGGGATGACCGCGTGGCAGACAGGGAAGATCATCCTCCCCGGCGCGCTCGCGTCGGCGTTCACGATGGCGGTGGTGGGAAAGAACGCGCACCGACTGGATGCGCGCGTGACGGTAGTCGCCGGCTCGCTTCTCTTTCTGCTGTCGATGTATCAGCTCTCGTCGCTCACCTTCGACGCTGGCGCGCACGACATGTTCTGGCCGCTGATCTGGCGCGGCGTGGGGCTCGGCCTGATCTTCGTGCCGCTCACCAACGCCACGATGGCCGACCTCCCCGACAAGGACCTCGCGCAGGGAACGGGGATGTTCAACCTCACGCGACAGCTCGGCGGTTCGATGGGAATCGCCATCATGGCCACTCTGCTCACGCGCTTCACCGCCCTGCAGAAGTCCTCGCTCACGGAGCACGTGGTGGCGGGTGCTCCCGCCACGCAGGCGCGTCTCGAGATGCTCACCCACGGTCTGATGGCGAAGGGGATGACCGCGCTCGCCGCACACCAGCAGGCGCTCGCTATCCTCGATCGCCAGATCGGCATCCAGGCGAGCGTGATGGCCTTCTCGAAGATCTACCTCCTGAGCGGCATCCTCCTCGTCGCCGCCCTCCCCCTGATGCTCGTCTTCAAGACCGGTCGGGGCCGGGGCATGGGCGGGGCGGGGCACTGAGAGCAGACGGCAGAAGGCAGACAGCAGACAGCAGGAACTGCACACAGTCCACAGTCATCCCGGGCGCACGCCGGGGATGGCTGTGGAACGATGCCCCCTCGCGCGGGCACGACTATCGTTAGAATGCGGTTCCTGCCGTCTGCTGTCTGCCTTCTGCCGTCCGTCTTCCACCCCACAACCCGAAATAGAGAGATGCCCTCCTCCCCCTCCTCCCCCTCCCTTCCCTCCCGCGAGTCGGCGCTTGCTCTCATGCACGAGTACACGAGCAGCGATTCGTTGCGAAAGCACATGCTCGCGGTGGAGGCGGCGATGCGGGCGTATGCGCGCCACTACGGAGAGGACGAGGAGCGTTGGGGGCTGGCGGGGCTGATGCACGACTTCGACTACGAGCGTTATCCCAACGCTGCCCACTCGGCCACCGAGGAGCATCCGGCCGAGGGCGTCCGCGTACTCCGCGGGCTCGGCTATCCCGAAGACGTACTCGGAGCCATTCTGGGCCACGCGGGGTATACAGGAGTAGCGCGCGAAACGCCGATTGCGAAGGCTCTCTTCGCGGTGGATGAGTTGACTGGACTCATCACGGCCACCGCGCTGGTGAAACCATCGCGGAGCGTGCATGACGTCGAGTCGAAGTCGGTTCGCAAGAAGATGAAGGACAAGGCGTTCGCGCGCGGCGTGAGCCGGGAGGACGTGCAGCTCGGTGCGGCGGAACTGGGCGTCGAGCTCGACGACCACATCCGGTTCGTCATAGAGGCGATGCGCGGTGCCGCCGAGGAGCTGGGACTCGCGGGATCGACCGCCGCCGGGGGCGCTCCGGGGCGGGACGGGACGGGGGACGCCGTGTGACGTGCCGGATCAACGTTTGGCGCGGGCATCGCGTACCGTGGTGGAGAGCAAACCACGATACCAATGCAACCTGCGCTACGAGTCCATACCACCAACGACGTGCTGGAGCTGCCCGCTGAGTCGGCAGATCGCGCACGCGAACGCGAGCGTGACCTCGTGCTGTCCGCCCAGGAGGGCGATCACAGCGCGTTCGCCGCGCTGGTAAGACTTCACGAACGTCGTGCCTATGCAGTCGCCCGTTCCATAGCGGCGACGCACGAGGACGCGGAGGATGCGGTGCAGGAGGGATTCCTGCACGCGTACCGCGCGCTCGATCGGTTCCGTCCGGAGCAGGCGTTCGGCGCATGGCTGCATCGCATCGTCGCCAACGCCGCGCTGGACATCGGTCGCAGGCGCAAGGTGCGCGATGCCGACTCGCTGCCGGAGAACGTGGCGCTTCCGATGCGCGATCCGGCATCCGACGATGAGTTGCGTCGGCGGCTCGTATCCGGGCTCGGGGAGCTCTCGCAACGTCAGCGGTCCGTGATCGTCCTGCACGACGTGGAAGGTTTCACCCACGGTGAAATCGGAAGCATGCTGGGGATTCCCGAGGGGACCGCGCGCTCCGATCTGCATCACGCGCGCGCGGCACTGAGAAGACTGCTGGCCGACTTATGGAGTGAACGATGACATTCGATTCCAGGATCGGACCCACCGGGCGCGAGGACGATCTCACCAACGCGCTGCGTGCGCTGTACGCGCCGCCGTCCGACGAAGGCTACTGGAGCGACCTCGCCCAGCGGATCATGGCGCGCATCTCGAACGAAGACGAGATCGACACGTGGTGGCAGCCCTTCGCGCGACTCGCGCGCGTCGGCGTACTCGCTGCCGGTGTGGCGTTGACGATCGCCAGCATCGCGCTCACGCGCGAGCAGGCGTCGGCATCCATACCGAGCCTCGCGTACGAAACGGTCGCCGACACGCCGCGCACGTCGCTGCTGCAGATCGCCATCGAGCCCGACGTGAATGCGGAGCGCGAGGCGACGCTCCGCTACGTAATGGCACCCTGAACCACCGAGCCGGTAATGCGACGATCGAAGGCCCTCGCGCTGGTATTCCTGGGCAGCACGCTCATCGTGGGCGCGGCGGCAGGCTTCACCGTGGACCGTGTTCTCGCGCGCAGGGTATGCGAGAACACGGCTGACCGCGACCCGTTTCGCGAGTACCTCGACCGGAAGCTCGACCTGACGCCATCGCAGCGGGTGGCCGTGGACAGCATTCTCGACAAGCGCCACCGCGACTGGCAGGCGGTCACGGATCCGTTCCAGCCGCAGATCGACTCCGCGCACGCCGAGCTCGACTCCGCACGCGCGCGCTTCGATGCCACCCGCGCGGCGTTGCTCACTCCGGTGCGCCCGCAGCTCGACTCGATTCGCATGGCCGCACGGGCCGAGATCTTCAAGCTGCTCGACGATCGGCAGGACCCGCTTTTCCAACAACTGATAGACGAGTCGCAGCGCGACCAGTCGAGAAAGAAGGAGAATAAGCAGCAATGAAAGCCGTCGTGTTGATGCTGGCCCTGCCGCTCGCACTCTCGGCGCAGGCGCCGGCGGACACCGGTGTGCGCGTGATCCGACTCGACGAGGCGGTGAAACTGGCGGAGCAGAACGCGCCGGCAGCCGTTCAGGCGCGCGGACAACTGCGAACCAGCAAGGCGCAGGTTCGATCCGCGTACGCCGCGTTCATCCCCAGCATCTCGCTCAACGCGTCCGCGGGCCGGCAGGGAGGCGATCGATTCGACTCCCAGGGCAACCTCGTGCCCTACACCGGCAATGCGTGGCAGTTCGGTCACGGCCTGGGTCTGAACGTCGATCTCTTCAACGGCGGCCAGCGCATCTTCGATGTGGGCGCTACGAAGGCGCAGGTCGACGCATCGAGCGCGAGCGAGCTTGCCCAGCGCTACCAGGTGGCGCTGCAGGTCAAGCAGCAGTTCTTCGCGGTGCTCGCGGCGGGTGAGGCGGAAGCGGCGGCGCGCGCCCAGCTCGCCGAAGCCGAGCAGCAGATGGCGACTTCCATCGCCATGATACACGCGCGCACCGCGACGCGCTCGGACTCGCTGCGTGCGGTGATCCAGGTGGGTAACGCCAGGCTCGCGCTCCTCAACGCACTCAACAGCCGTCAGACGTCCGACGCCACACTCACGAGACTCGTCGGCACGAACTATCCCGTGACCGCGAGCCCGGCCGATACGGTGGCGGAAACGCTGGTCGAGATCGACAGCGTGGAGCTCGCGAGCATCGTGCAGGACGCTCCGCTGGTTCGTGAGGCGAACGCCACAGAGGTGGCGGCTCACGCTTCGTCGAAGGCCGCACGCGCGCCTTACCTCCCCACCCTCTCGCTGAGCTGGAACTATTCGGGTAACAGGAGCGGCGACGGGCTTGGCGGGCTGTCTGGCCAGTACGCCTACCAGAACAGCCTTCGCCTCGGTCTCAGCTATCCGCTCTTCAACCAGCTCAATCGTGAGGAGGGGATCGTCCGCGCCGATGTCGCCGAGCGCAATGCGGAGGCAGCGCTCCGCGATGCCAGGCTGACGGCGCGACAGAACCTGATCCAGTACCTCGGCGCCCTGCGCACTGCGCAGGAGCAGATGGAAATCCAGATCGCGTCGGTCGCAGCGGCGGAAGAGGACCTGCGCGTACAGAAACAGCGCTATCAGCTCGGAGCGTCGCTTCAGCTCGACGTGCTGACGTCGGAAACCGCGCTGGTACAGGCACGCGCGGCACTCATTCAGGCTCGCTACGACTACCGCGTAGCAAAGGCGCAGCTCGAAGCGCTGATCGGCCGGGACCTCTGACCCGGCGCGTACCGACATGGAGACTTTCGTGAAACGATTCATCCTGCCAGCCGCCACTCTCATACTCGCGGCGTGTAGCGGCAAGGACAAGAACACCGCTCCCCTGATCCAGACGGCGCCGGTCACCCGGCAGGACATCGTCGTGGATGTGGAGGCCACCGGCATCATCGCTCCGGTCAACGCCGTCGAAGTGCGGTCGAAGGCATCCGGCCAGATCATTGAGCTCCCGGTGGAACTGGGCTCTCGTGTGAAGCCTGGCGACCTGCTGGCGCAGATCGATCCGCGCGATGCCCAGAACCGTTACGACCAGGCCGTCGCCGCGCGCGAGGCCGCCGAGGCGAACCTCGAGGTCACCAAGTCGCAGTTCGATCGCGCGACGCAACTGGCCGACGGGGGAGTCATCACGGCGCCGGAGCTGGAGAGCGCCAAGCTCTCTTACGCGAACGCGAAGTCGCAGCTCGCCACGGCACGCACGAATCTCGACATCGCCAAGGTGGCGCTCGAGGACGTGACGATCCGCGCGCCAGTCGCCGGCGTGGTGATCCAGAAGCTCGTTTCGGTCGGACAGGTGATCAGCTCCTCCACCAACTCG
>Ga0182738_1002751_pt1 | contig 20677 bp, 1 predicted proteins | sample eDN5th30CBELigMG_FD_128876 | JGI IMG/M metagenome (GOLD analysis project Ga0182738, IMG submission 128876) | Enriched Miracle-Growth compost microbial communities from Emeryville, California, USA - eDNA 5th pass 30_C BE-Lig MG (version 2)... ... | reverse complement strand
ACAATCCCTCTCATGTACTCCTTCATCTTAATAGTCCTTATGGCCCTTGCCAACTTGGTCTATTCAGGTTTTTTTCTGCCCCTTGCTTCTCATTTCATCAATTTTTAGGATTGGTGTATCCCGATACATCTAGACCCATCGAACCTTTCAGAAACAACGTCCCATCCACTGGAAATACGGTCCTGAGCGACTACACCTTCAACCTCAAGGTGCAGACCCCTAGTTCAAACTACCCGATCATGAGGATCACATTTCCAGCTTTGTACACAACCCTCATTACAAACGACGTTTACACCTGCTCCTTCACTCAATCCTCATCGACCATCACTGAAGAATGCATCATTGAATCAAACAATGTTGTCAGATTCCCCAGATATGCTCAAGGCTCCACTTCCTTCAAACAAATCACAAGTGGTTCTGCCTCTCTTGTCATCTCATCCATATCTAACCCCGCTGTCACCGGAGGCATCGGTACCGGCATGTTCGCCATTAGCACCTACTCTCAAGCTAATGTCGAAATTGACAACAATGACGACTTTGGATCCATCGGTCTTGCCCTCCCCTACAGTAAAATGAGTGAATTTTATACTTAATCTTACCCCTCCCCTAGGTAATTTCCCATCAGTGTCAATATCAAATGATGGTGCGTCAATTGCTGGCTACGTCACAAACTATATTCTTCAGTTTACCAATGCAGTTGCTTTAGCTCAAGGTTCATGGTTCAGATTGCAATTCCCCTCTGGATACGGATTCGGAACGACTCTTTGCGCTTTCCTCAGCCCCAGTTTCGACATTACTTGCTCCAACAAGTCGAACTACCTTTACCTCACTGGGCTCAGCCAAGCACTTCCTGCTGGTACTTATAGAATAAGACTCAGAAATATTCAGAATCCCTACAGTAAAGGCAGTCAAACTGGCTTCCTTTTCGAGTCTTTGAAGGAAGGCACTAACACAGTTATTGAACAATCCTCAAGTATGAACGCTATTACCATCACTGCCGGTGCTATCAACAGTCCTTCCATCACTGCTTCCCCCTTGAATAAGAATCTCAGAGTCGATTACACCATCTCTTTCACGCCAAGTAATACCATCCCTCAGGGAGGTTCGATCCAGATCACGTTCCCAAGCACTTACGGGAGCCTGGATTCGACATGTCGTGTGATTAGAGGTCTGACTGCAACTTCAGCTGGATTGGTTTGCACAGCTAATTCTACGTCTGGCGTGGTGACAATAAGCGGATTTACCGAGACTCCCCCTCAATATATCCAAATAAAGATTTATGCTGTAAATCCCAATGTTGTCGGTCCCACTCCCCAGTTCGCTATTGCAAGTTACAGAACGTACCCCGCCACATCAACATCGCTTATTGATGAAAATACCAACGCAGGACAAGTGTCAATTGTTGATGTCGATAATCCTTTCCTGATTGAAATTGATGTCTACACTCCTTATACCAACACCAGTCTTGGAGCAACCGCTCCTCTGGATTTCAGGCTGTATGTGCAAAATATTCTGCCCGCAACGACGAGCTCCACTTCATTTGGTAAAGTCTGGCTCCAAATCCCCCTTTGGTGGAGCGGTATCTCGACCAATCAAGTTTACAGATGTAACTTTGGTGCGTTGGATTCCGGAGACTCAGGTGGTTGCTCATACTATAACCAAATCTGGAAGATGTCCACTCCAGTGAACAGTATCCTTTCCCAATGTGATGTGCCAATTTCACTGGATTACGTCAGAGTCACCCCCATTCCTGGTAGATGGGATTTCAGAGTTCTCACATTCATCAACACCACCTCGGCTCCTGTTGAGCAAGATCTCTGGACAATGGATATCCCTGCCGACCCTCTTGCCTCTGCAACAGGATATTCAACCACTCTCGACGTTAATAATAACAATGCTATTCTTCGTGTGACTTTCAACACAATCGTCGTGGTCCCTGTTGAAGGTTGCATCAATTTCAACATGAGTACTGTGCAAGATGTTTATGCAAACACAGCTGCTTGGGACGGCACTTTGGGTTTCAACTATGGCTCAGAAAATTTCACCTCTGTATCCTGCAGAATAGTGATTAACGGCAATGTCGTCGGATACACAGGATCCAACCACCCCAAAGCCAACTGTGTGGCTTACAAAGCTGTTGGGAATTCCACCAACGCCATCATCCAAATCAGAGGTTGGTCTTCCCAACTTGGTACTGGTACCTCGGTCTCTGTTGATGTCCCCAATGTCAAGGTCTGCGGAGACGTTGGTATGAATTGTGTCTTTGAGCTCACCACCGCCTACACTACCACATTGGATAACCCTTATACTTTGAATTACCTCACTGTCAATTTGGGTCTTATTCAATCTCCTTATAATCCCGTCACTGGAACCGTTGGAGTTAAGCCAACTTTCACTCCCACCATGATTTGCCAAACTGCCGACTATACCTTCACAATCACCCCTCTGACCACATTGACCTCAACAACAAGAGATCATATTTTAATTATCTTCCCTGCAGCTAAATATACATTCAAAAGAGATTTGATTGGATCCAACGTCGGAAATGTAGCCGTTATTTATGTGTCTGAAACTGACGAAATTTACTTCTTGATCAGATTGACCACCACTGTAGCTTCTGGAGCCGCCAGAACCATCACCCTTACAAGCGTTATTAACTCTAATGGTGAAACTAAAGCTTTGCCAAGAGTCGATGACTTTAGCGGGGTTGTCACCAAAGCTATTTACTGGGGCAATTATAAAGAAATTGAACATATCACCTTTATTCAAACTGACCCTTATACTGATGGAGGTATTTGGGCCACTTCAATGACCTATTATCCCAATGTCGCCAACAATGCCGCTGCTACCTTCACCCGTAACCTTAATCTTGACGACTTGATCCCCTTCTCCATCACATTTTCAGTCTGTCACATCATCCCCTCAGACGGTGGTATTAAAATTGATGTCCCTGTGAGTTCTTACCAATATGTCAATAATACCTGCCAAGCCCGTTCAGGCCTCACTGGACAGACTAATAATAACGGATTTACCACTTTGCTCAACTGCTCATTCAATGGGTCAGCATTCCTTGTGACAGGATTCCAACAAGTGGCACAATTCACCTCCATAACAATCGGCTTTTCTGTGAAATCCAAGACCACATCAACCACCCCAGGAAATTATTACATCACAACATTTTATGATACCGCTTTCACCTGGCTGAACGATTGGGTCTCCCCAGTTATCCCTTCTCCAGTCGCAATTCCTGGTCCCAAGAAATTCCCTTTATACCTCGATTTTGTTGATTGGCTTGCTGCTCCCAAGATTGCAAGAGTTGGTACTTTGGGCGCTTTTAGAGTTCAAGTCAATATGAGCGTTGGCCTCCCCGCTTATACTTCAAGCAATGATGCTCATATCCTCTTTAAAATGGATACAAACATGTCTATTACTGCTGGTTCTGGTCTTGAATGTAGACATAATGGTAGTATCTCTTACCACTGTCAAGTTGTTGGAACCCCTACAGGAACCTTCAATATTAAAATGCCCACCAACCAGTTTACCGGTATTGCACAAGGAGTGAGTCAGGAAGTCCTTGTGACCACTTTGGGTGCGTACAACAGTTCCAACTATGATGATGGTATATATTTCAACAGAGCTGGAAGATATACATTGACTGCCGAAGCTTATAATGGAGGTTCATTAACTGAATCATCCCAACTGGAATTCGAAGTCTATGGTAAAGATTTCTTGAAATACTGGGTCTATTCCTTCAACAAAGGACGCGGAGGCCTTACTCTTGTGCGTATCTTTGCTACTTTAGATGTGGGCGATTCTTTCCCCAGTTCTGAGGATCCCTCTCTTTATGGTTTGATTGTTTTGGAGTTCTCTCATAATACCACCAATGGCTTCGCAGGAGATCTTGGTACAGGTATCGCTGATAAAGGATCCATCCCCTGTAACTCCGCTGGTCTTCCTATTTTGAGCCAATACACTGATATCAGCTGTACCCTGATCATTGGTCTGTACAACAACCCCACAAGGATTGAAATTTCTGGCTTTAATGTGACCGATCAAGTTAATAACCCCAACTTTGAAATTATTATTCCCAAGATCTACAATCCTTACAGTGCTGCCCTCACTTTTGATGTTCCTGATGTCGTTACAAGAATCTATGAAGTGAATGTGGCTACAGGTGACAAAAATGAACTTTTCTATCACAGTTACGATCTTATCAATGTCACTTATCCTCAATCCCCCGCAACCACCAGCGTCACTATCAGCACGGCTCCGACCCTCAGTCTTACCAAGTTGAGTGCCAATCTCTCCACTCTCTCTGTGTTCATTCGGCCTACCTATGCACTTTCACCCTCTGATCACATCGTTATCGAACTTCCTCTTTTCTGGAAGCCCACTCGTTCAATTACCTGTAATGTCGGAGGAAACACCGTCTGCGAAGGCCATCCTGATGCCAACTGGATTGTCGCAGACTTGACCACTTCAACAATTGGAACCGGAGGTGTCACAGCTACTTTTGTGATTACTAACCCTCCCGCTATGCTTCCCCCCACTGCAATGATCAAAGCTTATTATTACCATGCCTTCAAGCTCTGGAACATTGCTTCCTATCCTGCTTTAGGCACGACTTTGGTTCCCTTTGATATTACCGATATTAACATTACCTCTTCTGATGGTACTGCTAACGTTCAGGCAAGCTTTGTCTTCTCGTTCATTACCCCTCAACCCATCCCAGCAGGAGGCGCCATCTGGATCCAAATCCCCAGTGCTTACACTATCAGTGATACCAGTTGTGAAAATGACGCTATTGGAGGTTCTCAGGTTGGTGATAAAGGCTTCCAATGTAGTATTGATAGTTCTGGTAATTTGATTGCTTATGGCTTCCCCGCTGTTGCCAATAACAGTTTGGTTGTGATTGATGCAAGACTTACCAATCCTTCTTCTTCGACTACCGCAACTTTCACCGTCCAAACACATTATATCTATCAGGCTGCTCCTCTCCAAACCCTAATTGCTACTGTCAGTAAAGCTGCAACCGTCACAGCAGCGACCGCTGTTTCCTACTGGGATGCTCAATACCGTGCTACCACTTATCTCTATGCCACTGACATCGGCCCTGTCAAGTTCTTGATCAATTTCCCTACAACTCTCGCAACTACTGATTATGTGAAAGTCAATGTCCCAACTGGCTTTAGCTTGGCTCCCGATGGTCAAGCTTATTGTGATTGGGATGGAGTCCCTGCTTTCAGTTGCGTTTGGGCTTCTAATGTGATCACTTTGACCTCTCCAAATGTGACTGCTCTCACAGCTTCTACAAATATAACTTTGAAACTGTCCACTTTGAATGCTGATTCTGGTATTAATGGCCTTGTTTTCCCTTCAACTGCTGGTACCTATCAATTTACTGTCACCAGTTATACCAGCGCCAATGTTTTGAAAGAACAACAAGTGATTAATGTGATTGTTTATGCTCCCAAGTTCACAGTCTTCTACTCCACAACCGAAATCATCAATTACAATATGAAGACTTCCATCAAGGTCCAATTCCAGCCTGCAACCCAAGTCCCTGTTGGAGGAAAGCTTATCTTGTACGTCCCCACTAGAAACTCTGAGAACGGCTTGACTCTGTTTGACAATGACTTGAGATCTGGCATTGCTGATGGCGGTTCCATCGCCTGTCATGACGTTGGATCTTCCTTTGGATTCGAACCCACTTGTACCCTCAAGTATGGTAATCAACAGCTCGGGACCCCTGCCCAAATTACCGTCTCAGGCTGGACTTCTCCTCTTGTTGTGACTGCCAATTATACCTTTAGAGTCAATCAAGTCTGGACCCCTGCTTATCCTGCTGATGACAAACATGTTATTATGAGATTGGAATCTTGGTCAAGCACTGCTGTGATCAATGCTGGTCTTCATTATGATTTCACCATCCAAAAGTTTGATCCTACGGTGTATAATTCTCCCACGACCCCCAGTACTGCTCCCATGAATGCTGATCAATCTGGCGCGACCTTTACCCTGGACCTCTACTCAACTCAACTTTATAGACATCTTGCAGTCTTTGACTACTTTATTGTTGAATTCCCCACGTTGATCCAACAACCTCTTGGCCTCAAGTGTGTTGCTGTCACCAACACTGACTGCGTGTCCCTTCCAGGTAACAATTGGGTCTTTTATCAAAAGTCTGATGCTGATCTTACTGCTGCCAATTCTTTGTCCACCCTTATCCTCAATGCTAAGCAAGTTAGTGGTGTCATTAACAGCACTTCTTCAGTGTTTACCTCCTATGCTGTCAGAAACAGAGACGCCGTTACCAAGGTTGTTTACCCTGCTATTGATTATTCATCTTTGACTGTCCAAACAATCACTGCAACTGTCACAGCTCCCTCCATTACCGCAGGCTACATTCCCAACAATGCTCCCGTCCAGTTCCTCATGACCTTCACCATTCCTTCTGGCTCCATCAATATCGTTGTTCCCTCTACAGGTGCTATCCAGATAACTCTCCCTACCACTGTCACCGCTGTTGATAATTTCTGTATGAATGATGCTACCAGCAGTATGACTGGCGATTATTCTTGCACCTTGGTCACTACCAGTGGAATCCAAAGTTATTCCATCACTGGATTTGATCAATTGAACTATGGTACCACCGTTGCCATTAGTTTCTGGGGACAATACACTCCTACCACCGCAGCTACCCCTGTCTTTGGAGTTGCCCTTTATAAAGATGCCGCCATGACAATTAAAATTTCCAGCAATGCCGCCGTCAATGGTCCTGCCATCTCAACATATAAAGGATTCCAAAAGATTTACCCTATGGATACTAACGCTGTGAATCCTTTCACTGCGAGAGCCGGTGACGTTGCTCCCTTCAACTTCTATGTGACTCTTAGTGCTACAACAGTCACATCTCTCACTGTTGTTTTCCCCACTTCCGTCACTGTGCCAACTGGTGCTTCCCTTATCTGCGGTTGGAATAGTTATGAAGCTAAATCTTGCACTTACACCTCCAGTCCTCTCACTGTGACTATTGAAACCCCTCACACTCCTGCCTTGGCCACTGGAACGGCTTACAAAGTGTTTATTACCACCACAGGAGCGACTGGCACTAACCTCAAGGGTCTTAGTTTCTCAACTGCTGGAAAGATTGCTGCAACAGTGACTACCAGTCTGAGTGAGGTTCTTCAAGTTCCCATTGATATTTACGCTCCAGATTTCACCTCTCTTATTCTTAGTCCCTTGTGGTCCAACGCTGCTGTCAATAATTATCTTGCTGTTGCCCTTCAGCCTCAAACAGCCATCCCCCAGAATGGTAAAATCGTGATCAGTTTCCCTCAAGTTGGCCTTGATGGTTCAACCCTCTTTGCTGCTGATCTTGGTACCGGTTTGGCAAGTGGCTCCAGCTACACTTGTTCATCTGAAACCCTTACGACTTTCGTTCCTTTGGCAGATCAGATTGTTTGTACTCTCTATTATGTGACTGGTGCTTACACAAAGGTCGAAATCACAGGATTTGATCAAGTTTTAACCTCGAGTGCTATTGAATTCTTCTTGGGATATTTCAAGAATCCAGCTGGCGGAGATACCGCTCACGTGCATTTGACTGTGCATACTGAAGATACCTCTGGTAATATCCTGAACAAAAGAACCGTGCTTGATGTCTTTACTGGACAAACAATCACTCCAACTACCACATCTTCCTCTTATACAAGAGACAGTGATGTCTTGCTTGCTTCTCTTGTGACATATACCTTCAGTTCTCTTGCTCAAACTAAGCCTATCACTACTCGTGGTACTATTGTCATCCAATTCCCTGTCATGTTCACCCTCAGTCGATCGATTTCTGTCAGTATAACATCTGGTGGTACTGCAGCCTCAATCAGCTTCAAGACCTATGCTAACTATATTGTGGTGACCCCAACATCAGATTTCCCCAATCCAACTGGCGCTATTTTGATCACTTTATCAGGACTTACCAATCCTATTTCCCAAGATACAAGTGCACTCCCTATCCACGTGTTCTTTGTCTATTACAGATCTTATGAAGTCGACTATAGTGCTGCTCTTTCCACTGTCTTTACTGCAGGAACGCTCTCAGTCGCCTCATTCAGTTCTTCCTCTCAAGGAACTGGCGTTCAATTGGCTGGCACTGAAACTGATTTCTACTTTGAAATCTCCACCTCTAGTAAGATTCCCAAGGGAGGTGCGATCCAAGTCAGTTTGCCTCTCTACACAAATGTCAGCTACTTCGGCTCTGGAATGGTCTCTGCTGGTCTCAAAGCTCCTCTTACCGTATCCTCCACTTCGACCAGTACTTCCAGCCCTGCCAGTACCATCACCTTTGTCCTTGGAAGAGCTTATGACCCTAGCGTGAATGGCAATATCAAGTTCCGTGTCACTGCCTTAACGCCTACTACAGTTGGTGTTTCTACTATCACAATCAAGGCTTTCTATGACTCAAGTGTCAATCGACTCATTGCATCAGGCACTAAAGCCTTTACAAGCACAGCGGCTGCTCGAACTGCTGCCTCAAGTGTCGTCATCAGTTCTGGCTCTTATGCAAAAGTCTCCTCCACAGCACCTATTGTGATCACCTACACCCTTTCTGCTGCTCCTGCCACCACTGTTAACGAAGTTCATGTCAGTATTGGAACATTTACTTATTTGAGTACTCCCGCTTGCACAATCAACGGTGGAGCTACCTTGTATTGTGGCTATGACTCTTCAACAGGACTGCTTGTTATTGGTGTTGATACCACCACAAATCCTCTCACTGCCACCACCACTATTGGCTTCTCCTTAACAGCTCCTTCTGCTGCAGGAATTGGAAGACTTTACATCTCCTATGCTACTGTGACAAGAGCTTCGAGCTCAGGAACAAGCATCGGAGCAGCATCTGCTACGACCTATGCCAATTCCGGCACTGTTGGTCTCACTATTTACAGCAATGCTTTCAACTCTTTAACCATCACTCCTATTCATCTCACCATTGCCCAGCCTACATTCGTGAGAGTTCAAGCAACTCTTGGCAGTACTGATGCACCATCCCCAGTGTTTTATGTTGATCTCCCTCGCTTCCCAAGTACTTTGGGTCTTGACTCCACACTTGGAACAACTGTTCCTTGTCAATCAAGCGTTTCGACTACCGTGCTGACCTGTACTTTGGAAAGCTCAATCAACAGTTGGAAGTTCACAAGAGTCAAAGTTGTTGGTTATGCAGACCTCACGGCTGGTTCTTCTGTCGATTTTAGAATCTTCCGTATCACCAATCCCAGCGCTGCTGGTGATTATGAAATCGGTGTTAAGCTCGTCTCTTTGACTATCGGAAACACTGAAACTGGTCTTTATGGCGGCTCAGATTCCTGGACCTTTGCTGCTGCTACTTCTCCTGCGACCGCCAGTTCCTCAAGCACTCTTACTTTGGGTAGTGGCTATGTTGTCCGAACCTCCCAAAGCTATGGTCTTGGCTTCTCACTCGACGCTGCAGTTTCTGCTGCACTCACGGGATCAAGCACTGTCTTTTATCATTTGCCATACTTTAATTATATGGTGACACCAAGTTCATCAGCATCTTGTACGTCAGCCACTTGTACTCTCTATGATAAAGCTGGTGTTGTTGTCATGCCTGTAAGCACTGGAGCCCTTGCCGCCGCAAATACCATCTCTGGCCTCAACAATCCTCCTGGTGTTCCTGCTTCAACTTCAACAGTCATTGCTTATCTCGTCAATAACAATCAGCTTGTCCAAATCAACACATACACTCCTGCTAGTGCATGGACTGCCGCAGCCATCACAGGAGCCGCACTTACTCCCCTTTCTGCTGGACAAGGCACAGGTTACACTCCATTCTATCTGACCTTCACCCTCATCAACAGTATTCCTGCTGGCGGTGTTATTAGACTGACCCTTCCAACAAGTGCTTTCACCACTGCTTCAAGCGTGGTCGCGACTGGTTTAAAGGTTGTAGCTGGAACATATACTGGTACTTTGCAACTCTCCACCACCACCTCTCCATCAGTCTATATTGATATTAAAGGCTTCACTTCCTTCTCTGCTGGCACTGTGTCTCTCTACTTATCCTTGAACCAAGTCAAGACTGGAACCTATTCAACTGGTAGTAGCGTGACCAGTTATCTTGATAGCTCTGCCACGATTGCTATTGATACTGCCTCCATCACTTGGACAGTCGATGCTAATCCCCACTTTAGACTTTATAACAATTACGAGTTTGTCCTTGGAGCTACTCCCACAGTCAAGGGTGGTACTGGTATCTTTGCCTTTGGTTTCAAGCAATCAGCCAGCACTGGAGCTCTCAGTTCTTCAAGTAGTAGACTCAGAGTTATTCCACCATCAACATTCCCCTTCGATAATACCCTCCCAATAAGATGTAAATTCACAGACAGAACTTCAGGAACTTCTTATCTCTCTCAAGAATGTTACAAGGACGGCAGTGCTCACTACGTTATTTATCCTCCAACAAGTAGCGTCACACTCGCTGTCTCTGAGTGGCAAGTCACTATCTTCACCGTGGGAAGTGATAGCCGAGGCCTTCCTTTCCCTTCAACCAATGTGAAGCATATCTTTACTGTGAACATTGAAACTCCTGCAACAACTCCAGTCACAGTTGAAACCAACATCATGAGATTCAGACTCTTTAACAGTCTAACCACGACTGGTTTTGTTGATACCTACCTGAACAATATTAACGAGAAGAATCTTGTCAGATTTAGAGCTAAACTCACAACCGCTGTCTCCACTTCTGGCCTGATTTACATCGAGTTCCCAATGGTTGACCCAACAGGTACCATTAACTCCGACAGTCTGTACACTGGCCTTGTCTTCAGAAACCTCTTTGCTTGTATCCCTAAAGTTGGTGGAACATTAATCACAGCAAATTGCAGACTTATTCCTGGTAATGTTTATGAACAAAAGCCCACCATCATCGCCATTGATACTCTGAGTAGTGCGATTAGTGCAGGTACAATCTTTGATGTTGCTATCCCTATCATCAACGGAGCTACTACATCGGTTTGGACCAGTGCAAGACTCACCACGTACGATAGCAGCAGCGCTACTAACCTCCTTGATTTCTACACCTTTGATTACGTCACATACACTTCAAATCCAACTGCCGCCACCGATACTCAAAGTTTCCCCACTTTCACTGTGAACACTGTTCAATCTTTGACCAACTTCCCTCTGGCCTTGAGTCCCGCAAGTTCCGTCACCCTCGCTGCAAGTAACTCCAGAATTCGATTCGCCTACAACAGCTTCTTGTACGGAGGAACCACACAAGGTGTTAGCAGTCATACCATGGAACAATGGTCCAACTCTTTGGCCTTTATTACCTTCTTGTCGGATCCTGGCGCTACACCCAAGTCTTTCACCATGACCAACTTCATGAATCCTGTGAGTGTTGCTCCTTATACTTCTGCCCTTGTTGCCAACATCATCCAAAAGAAGGTTATTGTTTCAACCACAAGTTATACCTCCACACCACCTACACCTACTGCTGGTACTTTCACAAGCGCAACAATGACCCAAGATTCCCTTCTCAGAAGTCAAGTTGCACAATACCAAGTTTCTTTCGTCCTTGACAAAGCTATCCCTGTCAATGGTGGTGTTTATTTCACTTTCCCCACTGGCTACACTTTGGTTGGTAATACTTGTGCAATCTCAGGAGTCACTTCCACAACTTGCTCAATTAATGGTCTCAGTGTCTATTATGGTAACTTCTCAGCTGTTGCCGCATCTACCACTCTCACTATCTACGTCAATGCCAAAAATCCCGCAACTGCTGGCTCGACCGGCACATTTACTTTGACAAGTGAGGATGCTGCTAATTACACCATTTCTACAAGAACTGTCCCAGCTGTCACTATCTCGAGTACTCTTGCCTTCAATTACCTGATTAGTTTGCCACTCAAAACTGATGCCAAACTCGCCCAGGCTGCCGACTACGCCCCTCTCACCTTCACCGTGCTTCTCGTGAATTCTCTGCCTATGGGCAATACCGCATACATCGATTTCCTCTTCCCAACCGCCAGTCCAGAATATGCCCTCCCTCCTACCACTCTCCTTGGCACTGATCTTGTCTGTATGTGGGGAACTCTTGCTGCTTCTGATTGTGAGAGAGTCACGGACGGATATAGAGTTTACACTCCTATGATGACAGGCCTGACTGCTGGAACAAATTACACAGTCAAAATTACCACAAATAGAAATTGGAACAAAGGCTTCAAGTATCCTGTTGTTGGTAGTTATGCAGTCACAGCTACCGACTCTTCAAGTGCAGTGATTTCTAAGCAGTTCACCGTCTTGAATGAGGCGTTCGAATCCGCTTACATTGTCTCCAGAATCACTACTAATAACCGACACACCATGCTTTACTTGAGATTTACTCCAAGATACGACATCAATCCTGAATCTGCCCTCACTCGTGGACAGGTCATTGTTGAGCTCCCCACTCTTCTCAGCAATGGACGTACTGTCTTCCCTGTCGATCTCGGTAAAGGCATCAACAACGGTGATTCTGTTGATTGTGTCTCTAATCAAGCTTTCAATTGCAAAATCTCAAAGGGAGGTGTCTCAGTCAGCGCTCCTACTTCCATCATTATGGACCCTCAACTCATCATCTACAACTACACTGATGTTGAAGTCAAGCTTGCCTGGATTCAAACTGCCTATAATGACAATACTTACACTCCTTTGAGAGTGTATTTCAGAAGCTATGATCCCACAACAAGCAAGTGGACTGTCATTGAAGAACTCCTTAAAGACAATATTTTCTACACCACTCTTTCCACAATTGACACTACACAATCCAATCTTGCTGCTCCCACCTTCTCACCCAACACTGTCGGTGCTCCTACAACGGTGACATGGAACTTTAACCTCCAAAACACTCTGACTCCAAACACCTATGATAGACTGATTATCTTTTCAAATACCACCAATATCAGCGTGCAAACTACCGGAGTTAACTGCGGTAGTGCTACTGTTACAACCCACACAATCGGCCAATGGTACGAAGTCGCTCCAACCACCAGTCTCGCCTCAAGCTCATCGTTCTCCCTTACATTCACTAACTGGACCAACGTGCCATATGTTATCAGTGGTGGTATTAAATGGTATATTTATGTCTGGCAAGGAACTAATCTGAAGCAAATTATCATTTATCAAAACACTGCAACTGTGAGTCCTCATGCCTTCCAGCCTACTCCAAGTATTGTTGCTTATAATACCAAGATTAGAGCCGTTTCTACCTACGAAATCAGCTTCTTCCCTTACAACCCCATTCCTGCTGGAGGTGCTATTCAAGTTGGTATTCCTAAAGAGTACATGGCTGTAAATCCTGAATGTACAATCCAAGGTCTTACGGGAGCTACATGTGTCATTCAAGATGATGGCGACTACACGACTGACGACTACAAATTTGTGACTCTCACAGGCTTTACTGATTATTTCCCCGCTACGGATGGTGCAATCAAGCTTGAACTCACATTGATCAATCCTAAAATTGGTGGAAGCATTGGTCCCTTCACTTTGACCACCAATTATACAGGAGGTTATGTGATTGATCAGACTTTGAATCTTGGCTACATCACCATCGATGCCTCAGCTACCTTCTACGAGTTTAGTTTGAACTCGCTTCAACAGCTTCAAACAAAGACTTGTGGAGGCCGCCCTGGTCCTATGAAAATCAAGTTCTCAATCAATAATGCTCTCTATTTCCCCAATGACTACATTACCATTACTCTTGATAACGCCTTTAGTCAACCTCCTATCTATGCTGAAGTTCTCTGTTACTTCATCTACAATGACATTTACAACCTCAAAACTCATAGATGCGATTGGACAGGCAATACTATCGTAGTCTATGCTCCTGAAGAAAAGAACTTTACATCAGGCGATGTGATCACTCTTGTTGTCACGACAAGAGGTGCTGATGTCAAATATTACGACGGTGTTAGCGTCCCTTCAGTTCCAGGCCAATACTTTGTCAGGGTGACGACCTCCAACAATCTCGAAGAAGGTTATCCAATTGCCTACATCCCTGCTTGTCCCTTCAACCGCTTCTTCGGTGACTCTGCAATTTGGAATGCTGGATCAAATACCTTGCTCAATTTCTACGTGAACAGTACTGCCGCACTCCCTGATTCTGCGAGCGGAGGTCGTATTGTCGTTGAAGTTCCAACTCACAATGAAATTCACTCCACCTTTGATACTGATCTAGGAACAGGTATTCCCGTTGGAAACACCTCAAAAGCTATTGGTTGCGGTAGTGGGTGTGCTAATTGCCCTTATGGTACTCCCCTCACACAATATTCTGGTTCGAATATAGAATGTACTCTTATGGAAGCTGATGGCCAGAATTATGGAGATAGAGCTGTTATATTCACCACTAACCTTCAAGCTGTCCCCATAAACACCTACTATAACTTCCAGATCGGTAAAATCATGAATCCAAGCACTTCTGGATGGCCTTATTGGAGCCACATCAGAATTAGAACCCAAATGAAAGCTGCTGATGGTAGTTACACTGATTTGAACGACCACTGGGCTTACTTTATTGTGCCCACCTACGCTGCTGCTAATACTATTGCTGCTGTTTCTGGTGCTACTCCAGGACTGACAGACAGCAGAGTTAATTATCCAACTAACGTTTCATTTGCTCACACGAATCCTGGTGGCGTCATGACTATTGGAGATTATCTCATTTATGAATTTTACCCCAATGATTTCTTGCTCCCTAACTGGATCCGCTGTGACCAAAACTACAATGTTACCGACTTTGCTGTCATCAGATGTGCCGCTATGAAAGATTCCAATTGGGTTGGTGCCCAGATCCAAAACAATTATACCACCTATAGAAATGTCATCTACCAAAATATGAGACAACCTTATTATGTTGTCCAAGGTGGTATCCAAGTCCTTGGTTATGAAGTTCACAACCATCTTATCTACAAGGTCATTACCTTTTCACCTTTCCAAAATACTGCCAATAACATAGAAGTCGTCATGCAAACTCCTTCCAACACCAATGACGTTGGCCTGACTCTCAAGTATCAAATCGGTGTCTTCTTGTGGACTCCATTGAGTTACGTCAAGTATGTGAGACTTACGATGCCTTCAGATTTTGTGAATCCCAACTCTTGTGTGCCAAGAAGAGGTCTTATTTTACAAGATGTGAACAATCCTTACCTACCCATTCAATGTGTCATCACTCCTCTTGGCGGTACTTCTGGCTACAGAATTGAACTCTTCAACTTTACTCTCGGTGATAGTTGGTTCATTGTTGATATGACCATCACGAATCCTGCCACTCCTCGCTTCACAGGCACTTGGATCGCTTACACTTACGACAACTACAATGGCACTTATACCAATCTGACCAGAATTATGGATCAAAATGGAAATTCAGATGGTAGAACCTGGATCGGCGTCAAGCCATTCCCCACACTCTTTAGAGTTTACAGAAACACCGAATCTTTCTATGACAGATTGGCCAAAGAAGGCGAATGGGGAGAAATCGACATGAGACTCATCACCAAGAAAGATATCCCTGCTGGTTCGGGAAGCATTCAGATTTGGCTTCCTGATGAATACAATATTGCTAACGGTGGTGATGCTGTCTGTACAATCGGTAACACGTACCACGATGACCTGGATTCCTCATCTTGCACTATTACTTCTGATAGAAAGATCTACATGAGCACCAACTCTGATACTGGTATCCCTGCTGGTACCTGCAGTTTAATCACTGCAACTACAATCAACTCTGCCAATGGTGACAACGGCTTCCAAATGCCTTCAACAGCTGGGTCTTATTCATTCCAAGTCTTTATGTACAATGGAACCAATCTTCAAGAATACTCGGATCCTGGCAGCTCTGTGCTTCCTGAACCTTTATCCTCATTATCCATCAGAGTTGTCCATAAAGAAACCAGTTTGTACAGCGTTGTCAGAGTCAACTTTGCCGTTCCAATTACCGTCCCAGCTGGTTATGATACTGCCACTAACGTCCTTGATGCTTATAGCAAGCCAGCTATCGGTTCTGTCACTATCAATTTCAATACTCTTGATGACATTGGTGGCTCAACTGGTTGGCCTCTCGACTTGGGAAGAGGAGGTGCTACTGATATTCCTTGTAAAGTCTTCTCAGGACTCACTGTGAGAAGTGGATACAGCAATATTGCTTGTACTTTAACAATTTCAGCTTCTGCCAATCCCAAAAACCCTGCCACAATTACCTTGAGTAATTTCGAACAAATTACCACTGGTACAACCAATATTGAAGTGCATTTCCTGAACCTCCAAAATCCTCCCCTTTTCTACCGTTGGGGCGGTTTAGACTTGAATAACGGACAAATCTCTGTCGGAGCTTATGAGACATTTGGTGATGGCTCCACCACTGACATCATTGAATCCACTAGTGCTTATCAACCTCCCATTATTTATGTCTATGTCACTCCTCAAACCTGGACATACGCCATGCTTGGATCTACCTTCATCTCTCCCAATACTGTCGGCTCCACTCTGATTGTCAACTTCCCCTACACTACCACCATCAGCCTTGCCGCTGGGGATGTCTTCAAGTTCATTTTCCCCACTCCTCAGTTCGACCTTCCAGTTGATGGCAGTCTTTCTGCTGTCGTTGATGGTGTTCAGTTGATTCCTTACGTCTATGAGGACAAGAGAATCAATGAAATTCACTTTGAAATCCCCACTGGATATGGCATGACTTCCAACAGTACTTTTGCTGAAACCAAAATCATCAAAGTCTCTCAGCTCTTGAACATGGCCTATGCTGCTTCTGCCAACTACCAGATCGAACTCTGGGTTATCAAGAGCGGAAGAAGAGTTGAACATGTCTACTATTCCGGTCTCCCTCCTGCTACTGCTTCAGCTCCCAACTCCTTGAGTCTTGTTCTTTCCAGTTTATTCTCTGGAGACGTCTACGTCACTTACAACTTTACCATTGTCCCTTCATACACTGTCCCAGCAGGCAGTACCTTCACCATAAATTTGCCATCCCCACAATACGATTACCTTTACTCCAGTTCTCCTTCCATGATCTGCAGTCTTCTCTCCTCAGCCTATCTGACAAATTGCGGTGGAACTGCTACTCCTGGTACTGGAACCACCATCACTTTCACTGCCCTCACTGATATTGCTAAAGGTACCAGCCTTAGTCTCCAACTTACTGGTGTCAAGAATCCTTCATATGTCGGTACTTTGGCTGCAGGAGCTATCAATATGGTGATCACTCATCCTAATGGAATGCTCATCAATCAAGGAGACTTTTCCAAGATTACCTTCGTATCTCCCAAATCTCCCGGCAAAATCTCCCTTGATGTCGCAGCATCTTCCTACTACAAGTCTGTTGATGCTGATTACACCTTCTCTCTCCAAAATTCCAACAGTCTTCCAGTCGGAGGTAAAATTATCATGAACTTCGCTGCTGATTGGGCCGCTGCTGTTTTATCTGCCAGTTCCACCATTACCAGTCTTACTGGCTCTTTCACCAGTAACACTCTCTATTATACTGCCAGTTATAACTCAGCCACTGGAGTACTTACACTTACAACTCAATTCACTTGGCCAGCAAAGACTTCAATTTACATCAAGGTTAATGATAAAAACAACCCCAGCACCATCAATACCACTCAAGTCTTCAGAGCCTCCACTAGCTATGATGGCGTCACTCTTGATCAAACCGATCCCCTTGATGAATCCACCACCATCACCTTTGAAACTCCCCCACCAGCTATCAATGTCGTCTCTTCCAGTATTTACCCAACAAACGAAGGCGAACTCGCCACCTATAATTTCACTTTATCTCCCGCATCTGATATCCTAGCTGGCTCACTGCTTTACCTCATCTTCCCAGACACTTATGGACCTCTCCTCACTTCTGTTGATGCTGATATTGAATGTTCTTCTGCCTCAATGCCAACACTCACCTGTAGTGTTGTGGACGGAAAACTTGTCGTCAGTCTTCCCGACGGCGTTTCAGCTGGCTCAGTCCTTGATCTTGTCATCACTGGTATTACTAATCCTAATGCCGGCACGACAGGTGCTATCAGTTTAATGACAACAACAAGCAGCGGTAATGAAACCCTTCAATACGCCAGTAAAGTCATTCCAGTTACAAGTACTGATGCTCCCAAAGCCATGGATTTAACCAAGTTAACCACTTCCAGTACTAACCTTCAAGCCCAAGCTACTTACCAACTTTGTGGTGCAACAGATGGAGCTATCCCAGTCAATGCTCAAGTGTTTATCAATTTCCCTCAACAATTCACTCTGAGACAATCCAGTTATGTCTGCTCTACGACTTCGGATAACAATGCTCTGAATTATCCTAGTGGGCCAACCTGCGTGATTCAGAATAATATCAGAAGATTCGTCTTTACTGGACAGGATAATTCTCTTCCTGGTGGTACTCTCAAGTCCCTCTGCTACCAAATTGATGGCGTTGAAAATCCCGCAGATTCTGGAGAAACCAACAGTTTCTCAATGGAAGTCTTTGATCCTGCTACTTCCTCCATCCTCTACAGATCTTACGGAACTCTTTCTTATCCAACCACTCTGACATATAAGCGTGTTGGTCTTAGAATCATCGTCAGCTCAATCCCTGATTTCGTTGTTGGCTTAATGTCAGACTACGTCAACATCCAACTTGAAAGAAGCGTCCCTTACGAAGTTATCCTCCAACCCAAGTCGACTGGATTCACTTTTGATCCCGCAAACGTTGTCTTCACACCAGGGCTTTCTACTACTCAACAATTCAGAATTATTCCCGATGCTGCCACTGTCGCTGGATCCTACTATATCACATGGAATAAAACTGAAGACTCCACTTCTACCAGATTTGCTGAAGTTGCTGACTCATATTTCAACTACGTTGCTACCGCTGCCTTCAACAAATACAAGGTCATCATCGGCACAACTGTCTCAAGAACCGCTCTTAGAGGAACATCTCTGCCTATTTCTGTCACTCTCACACAATCTCCTGCAAAGAACTTGACAGTCTCTTACGTTACAAGCAAGCCCAGTCAACCAGATTACATGACCTTCAACCCGCCCAGTCTCGTCTTCAAGCCTGGTGAGCTCACCAAGACCTTCCAATACACCACTACTGATGGTGCCGTTTCTGGTCTTATCCTTTTCTCCCTTGATTCTACCTATTCAAGCATTTACTACATGGAAACCGATACTATCAACGTTGAAATCTTGGATATTGATACCGAACCTCCTGAGGTGCTCAATGAATATATCGTGACAATGGACAGAACCTACATGTATTACAGAATTTCCACCTCTGAGTCCGCTTGGGTCTACTATCTCCTTACTCTCAAGGGAACTATTGCTCCTCCTATTGATGAAATCAAAGATCCAAGTTTGAGAGTTACCAGAGGCACCAAGACTGACGTCATGGAACTCACCGGCAAGAACTCTTCTTACCAAGCTGATCTCACCACAACATACATTTACTATGACAATTACTTGATGTTCACAGGACTTGAAGAGCAAACCGACTATGTCTTGTACTATGTCGTTGAAGATTTGTCAGGAAATGATCTTTCCACAAGAAAGATCGAGTTTACGACTTTCAAGAAGCATCAGCCCGTCATGTTCAACGTTCTGTTATCAAATGATACTGACTTGGACTCTCTTGAAGCCGCCTTCTCACTTGTTACAGGTATGGAGACAAGTCGTTGGAATATTGTTGCAGCTCCTCCCAAGTTTGATATTCCCAATAATGATGACCCCCTTGTTCAGGCTATTCTTGACGCGGGCACTGTCACATACAATATTATGTTGCTGCAAAACATTACTGCTGATGAAAAGAGGCCAATTGAAATTGTTTCATTGCTTGAAACTAACAAGTATCTACTTCTTGATGAAATCCCCACAATTGTCAGTGATTACAATATCAATGAATACTCTTACGAAGTCCTGCAATTCGCTAACGAAATCACTTATCAACCTCTCTTGGTTGAAGTAGATGAAGATTACGGCACTCTGAATGTCAGCTTGAAGAGAAACGGTACTCTATTCGGTGTCGTTCTTCCCAAAGGATCCACAAAGCCCAGTGCCAGACAGATCAAATACGGTCTCGATTCAACCAACTTCCTCGTTGCCGACGAATCTTATGTCAAGGTCACATTTGAATATGCTGAAACACTTCCTTATGGAGTTGTTCTCAATAAGCTTGTCAGCTTCACAAATCTGTTTGATAATACTGAGTATGAGGCTCACTTTATTGGGCAGAATACTTTGCCTGTCAACCCTGATCTCATGTCTGATGACGAAATTATGACAGTCTCCTTCGTCACTCAGAGAGAATTGTTTGTTATTCCTGATGATTATCAATCTAGTCCTATTATGGAGGTTTCGAAATTGCTCATTATTTTGTTGGCCGGATTGCTGTTATTGTTGTGATGAGTGAGAATCATCTGGAATATTGATATTGAATTTTTTTATTATATAAAAGTATGTATGAGCCTTCATTATGAGTCTTGGGAATTTTGCAACACCACAAAATTTCCTTGGCAAGAAGGACTATTATTAAATATTGAAGAGAAGTTTTTTATATTTTCCTTCGAGGATTTATAAAAACAACTCTGACTCTGAGAATTATAATTCATTTATTATCTGATTTATT
>Ga0182738_1002750_pt1 | contig 20678 bp, 18 predicted proteins | sample eDN5th30CBELigMG_FD_128876 | JGI IMG/M metagenome (GOLD analysis project Ga0182738, IMG submission 128876) | Enriched Miracle-Growth compost microbial communities from Emeryville, California, USA - eDNA 5th pass 30_C BE-Lig MG (version 2)... ... | reverse complement strand
TGGATCTGACGCAGGCGCGGAACCGCGATGGTGGTAAGCCGCTCCCGCTGGATCTCGCGGTCGAGATGGATGCAATCCTTCCAGAGCGCGCGGCCGGCGATGACGCCCGAGGCGCCGTTCTGCATCGCGATCTCGACCTGACCGATGAAGGTCTCGTGATTGACACCGGCCGACAGCACCGCCCACGGCACCTCGCCGGACATCGCCGTGATCCTGGCGCAGGATTCGGCCGTGCCGGGATAGGGGATCTTCAGCACCTTGGCGCCGAGCTCGAGCGAGATCCGCGTGCCCTCCTCGATCAGCCAGGGCGTCCTGGCCTTGTAGTCTTCCTTGCTCTCGCCCTCGAGCTGGTAGGTCAGGAACTCGACCACCAGCAGCAGGTCCTCGCGCGCGAAATCCTCGATCGACTGGCGCAGGATCTCGATATTGGCGGTGTTCGCCTCCGGCTTGTCGGCGCGGAGATAGACCATGATCTTGCCGCCGGTACCGCCCAGCTCGCGGACGCGACGGGCGTTTATGCCCGGGACCAGCTTCGACAGGCGATAGCCTTCCGGCGAAACGTCCCAGCCCGATGCGTCGAGGCCGATCAGCAGCGCCGTATCACGCGCCAGCGAACCATTCTCGATCACATGCGGCACGGCACAGAGCGGATCGAGAAGGACGCAGGAAGCTTCATTGGCGAGATAGCGGGTGATGTCCGACTTGGTCTCGCCCAGCATGTCGTTGCTGATCTTGGCCTGCTCTTCCGGGTCGGAAGCGAGAATGGTGCGCATCCCGCCGCGCTGGTCGCAGGCGATCACCATCATGGCGCCATCGCGCCCGCAGATCTGCTGGTAGCCACGGAATTCCGATGTCGACATTCGGGTCATGCTGCACGGTCCGATTCTGGCGCCGGCCTTGCCGGGCGTTGGCGAAGTTCCTCAAGCCACCGAACCGGCCCATTCTACCGCAACTGGCGGCGAATTCCCGATCCATCGTCGATGCCCGTCGCTTTTATGGACCGCCCCTGCCCGGATGGATTATGCACGGAAGGCTGGCGGTTCGAGCACGCGGCGTCTCTGCGGTGGCTCCCTCAAGCTGATGCGTGTATATGTATCATCTTTCAGAAAGGAATTTCAAGCTGTCTTCTCCGTCATCCCAGGACACCGCCGCGACCCGCACGATGCTGCACACCGTCGCCAAGCTTCACTACGAAGCCGACCTTTCGCAGGTCGAGATCGCGCGCCGGCTGAATGTCTCGGCGGCGACGATCTCGCGGCTGCTGCGGCGGGCGCGCGAGGAAGGAATCGTGCGCATCGAGATCCCCGATATCGCGTCGCCGGAAGAACTCAACCAGAAGCTGGTCGAAGCGCTCGAGCTGAAGCAGGCGGCCGTGGTCGACGCCCCGGAGACGGGGGTCATGGCCGCCCTCGCCTCGCCGGTCGGCGCCCTTCTGCGCGACGCCGGCCTCAAGCAGGATTCGGTGCTGGCGATCGGCTGGGGCCGCGCCGTGCGCGAAGTGATCCAGGCTGGTCTTCCGAGCCTGCCGGGCGTCATCACCGTGCCGGCGACCGGCGGCATGCAGCAATCCGCGCCGCATTTCCAGATCAACGAATTCGTCCGCCTCGCCGCCGAGCAGATGTCGGGAACACCGCATTTCATCCATGCGCCCTACCTGCCGTCGCCGGAATCACGCGAGGCCTTCCTGAGCGACCCGATCATCCAGGAGAATGTCGCGCTCTGGGGCAGGCTCGACGCGGCGCTGGTCGGCATCGGCCTGACGCACGCGGTCGATCCGGCGCTCGGCGCATCCTCGGCAACGCCGAACGAACTGGCGCTGGCGCATGCCGCCGGCGACGTCGTGCGGCATTATTTCGACGTGTCCGGCCATCCGGTGCCCTGGGATGGCGAAGACAGGCTGATCGCCGTGTCGCCGGAACAATTGCGCGCCACACCTCTGGTGATCGGCGTGGCGGTCTCGGCCAACAAGGTACCGGCGATCCTGGGCGCCATCCGCGCCGGTCTGGTCAATGCGCTGGTGACCGACGTCCGTACCGCGCAGGCGGTGCTGGACAGCCTCTGACGCCAAGCCGATCGCGAAAAGAAAAAGGGCGGCCGCGCGATGCGGCCGCCCCGATCCTCGATGGTGACGTCAGCCGCCGACCATCAGCTTGACGATCTCGTCCGGATTGGTGTCGGCGATCCTGCGTTCGCCGGCCAGGGTGCCACGCCGGAGCACGACGATACGATCGGCGACCGCGAAGATGTCCTGCAGATTGTGCGAGATGAAGATGATCGCACGCCCCTGGGCCTTCAGGTTCTGGATCAGCGAAACGACCTTGCGCTGTTCCGGCACTCCCAGTGCCGCCGTTGGCTCATCCATGATCAGGACGCGGGCGTTCCAGTAGATCGCCCGGCCGATCGCCACGGCCTGACGCTGGCCACCCGAGAAGCGGCCGACGGGCGCGTCGAGCCGGTTCACGTGGAAGTCGAGCCGCGCCATGGTCTCCTTCGCCGCCTTGGCCATGGCCGGACGGTCGAGTACGGGCAGGAAGCCGAACAGGCGCCGCATCGGCTCACGACCCAGGAAGATGTTGGCGCCGATCGTCAGATTGTCGGCCAGCGCCAGGTCCTGGTAGATCGTCTCGATGCCATGGGCCCGCGCCGCCTCCGGTGTTGCGAAGCGAACCGCCTCGCCGGCGAAGCGGATCTCGCCGCCATCGGCGCCATAGACGCCGGAGATGGTCTTGATCAGGGTCGACTTGCCCGCGCCATTGTCACCGGCAAGCGCCACCACCTCGCCGGGATAGAGCGCCATCGAGACGCCCTTGAGGGCCTCGACGCCGCCGAACCGCTTGGAGACGGAACGCACGTCCAGGATGGGTTCCTGGGTCTGCAGTTGGGATTGCACCGACATCACTAACGATCCCCACCGAGCTTGCGCTGTGTCTGGTCGACGAGCACCGAGATGATGATGACGACGCCGACGGCGACGAACTGCCAGAACGGCTCGACATTGATGAAGACGAGGCCGTACTGGATCACCGCGATCACGAGCGCGCCCGCCACGGTGCCAAGAATGGTGCCGGAGCCGCCGAACAGGCTGGCGCCGCCAATCACCACCGCGGCGATCGAATCGAGCAGCAGCGGTTCGCCGGCCTGGGCCGCGCCGGCCGTGAAGCGCGCCGCATAGAGCACGCCGCCAAGACCCGCGCAGAGCGCGGAGAGCAGATACAGCTTGCGGATATGGCGCGGCACGTTGATGCCGGAACGGATCGCGGCCTGCTCATTGGCGCCGATGGCATAGGTGTGCTGGCCGAAACGGGTCTGAGACAGCAGATAATGCATCAGCAGCACGAACAGGATCGTGATGATCACGACGACGGGGAAGCCGAACACGCGCCCATTGCCGAGCGAGGCAAACCAGCTGTTGGCGACCGGGACGGTGGTGCCGCCGGCCAGCAGGAACGCGACGCCGCGCGCCACGCCGAACATGCCGAGCGTTCCGATGAAGGGGGGGACCTTCAGCTTGGAAATCAGCACGCCGTTGACCAGGCCCGGCCCGAGCGCGACCACGAGGCCGGCGGTGATGCCGACGAGCATGGCGGCGAAGGGCGGCAGCGACTGGCCGGCGAGATTGGTGGCATGCGCCGCGATGACGGCGGCGAGGCCCATGATGAAGCCGATCGAAAGATCGATGCCGCCGGAAATGATGACGAAGGTCGATCCGAGCGCCAGAAGCAGCGGCGCTACCGCGAAGATCGCGATCGACTGCGCGTTATAGCTCGAGAACAGGAACGTCTGGCCGTAGCTGATGCGGGACCAGGTCTCGAAGAAGATCAGAAGAATGGCCAGGAACAGCCAGGCGCGCATCGCCGCGATCCGCAGGATCAACTGGCGTGAACGGGACTTGGCAGGGTCCGCGCGCGATTCCGTAGACGTTTGGGCGGACATGCGCCACTCCGTAACAGGTATCGAAGAGGGAAAGAGCGCCGCCGGACCGCTGGCCCGGCGGCGCCGGCGGCTCAATCCTTGTAGATGAACTGCGCGATTTCGGGCTTGTCGACGTTGTCCTTGTCCATCACGGTGAAGCCGGTGCCGATGGAAACGGGGATCGACTGACCGGTGAGATGGGCGAAGGCGGAGATCAGGCCGTAATAGCCGATTTCAGCCGGATGCTGGGCGATGGCGATATCGATCAGGCCGGTCTTGATGTTGTCGACGATCGAGGGCGGTGCGTCGAAGGCGACGACCTTGACCTTGCCGGACTGTCCAGCCTGCTGGACGCCATTGGCAGCGCCGATGGCCGAGAACAGGTTGGCGCCGAAGATGCCGGCGAGATCCGGATTGCGAGCGAAAACGGCCTGCAGCTGCGAGGCGGCCTTGTTGGAATCGTTGTCGTTGAACTGGGTCTCGAGAACCTCGATGTTCGGGAAGTTCTTCAGTTCGTCCTTGAAGCCTTCTTCACGCTGGTCGGTGGTCGAGACGCCGGGCTTGACGTTCGAAACATAGACCTTGCCCTTCTCGCCGATCGACTTGGCGAGCGCGCGAGCCGCGATGCGGCCACCCAGCACATTGTCGGACGCGATGTAGGAAAGCGGGAAATCCGCCTCGCCGGCGCCGGTCTGGTAGTTGCCGGTACCGATGAAGGTGTCGACGGTGATGACCGGAATACCAGCGGCATGAGCCTTCTTGAGCGGCTCGACCAGTTGGACCTTGTCGGTCGGGGCGATCAGGATCGCGTCCGGCTTGCGGGCGATGATGGCGTCCAGAACCGGAACCTGCAGCACCGGATTGAACTCGGGCGCGCCCTGGAACACCAGGTCGACACCGACGGCCTTGGCCGCGGCTTCGGCGCCCTTGCGCATGGTGATGTAGAAGCCGTCCGTCGTGATGCCCGGGATCAGGGCGACGGTGAACTTCTTGTCCTGGGCCTGGGCCGCGATCGAGCTGGTCAGGACGGTAGCCCCGACTGCCAGAGCCGCGAGAGCAGTAACGATCTTCTTCATGGCGTTCCCTCGTTTTGAACTGAATCTGTTGCCGAGCAACGGTGGTTCACCCGACGAGGCCCTTCTGTGAGGCTGTTCGAACGGATGGTCGCGGCGCGCAGCGGCGCCGCCTGGCGCCGTCCGGCCTTGATGGGACATGGCGCCGGATCCGGCGCACGAAGTCGAATTCAAAAAGACGGGTGAGATCGGCAAGATAAAGAATTGCCAAATTCGCGCACGGAAAGACATAGACACGCCGTCCACGCCCGATGCACGAGCGAGTCAAGTCTATCCTGACAAATCCGGCTGATGGCCCTGCCGAGCCAAGCCCTCCCATTCCTTCTTGTTGATCGAAGCCTAGATGCGGTCTTCGGCAACGTCAATCCGATATTTTACGCAAGCCAAGTTTGCTCGGATGCCGCTGGGGCAGAATCAAGAAGAAGTGGCGCTTCTTCCCGTTTTTGGCGACGCCCGCACGGATGGACCGGCGGCAGGATCCGATCCTTCTGCATGGCCGAGCCCACCCGGCAGCGCGCAACAACCGGCTCCGGACGAGCCGGTTCAGATGTCCTGGTTCTGCGGCAGGATCACCAGATCGCGGATGGTCACGTTGGCCGGGCGCGTCAGCATGAACAGCACCGCATCGGCGATGTCCTCGGACAGAAGGCCCTCCCGGGCCGCTGCCTTGGCGGCGATCACCGCCGGGTCGGAATAGCCCCACAATTCGTTGAGCACGACACCCGGCGCGACCGCGCCGACGCGAATGCCATGCGGCGCGACCTGTCGCCGGACGCCATGCACGAAGGCCTGCACCGCGTGCTTGGTGGCGCTGTAGACCGGCTCCCACGGAATGGCCTGATGACCGGCAACCGAACTGGTGACGATGATGTCGCCCGCGCGCCGCTCGATCATGGACGGAAGCACCGCACGCACGGCGCGGAACACGGCGTTGATGTTGACGCCGATCACTTCGTCGAAATCGTCCGGGTCCCCATCCACCAGATCGCCGGTGAGATAGAGACCGGCATTGGCGAGCAGGATATCGATCGGTCCGAGCCCGGCGACCGTCTCCGCAATGGTGCGCTCGACCTCGGCGGGTTTGGTCAGGTCGGCGGCGATAACCAGGGCTTCGACATCGGGAAATTCGTCGCGAACCGCCTGCAGCCGCTCCTTGGATCGCCCGACCAAGGCCAGGCGTGCACCCTGCCCGGCCAGCATGCGCGCCGTGGCGCGCCCGATGCCGGAGCTCGCTCCCGTTACCAGCGCGACTTTTCCCTTGAGATCCCGGCTCATGCAGACCCTCCCCGGCCATGCGATATCGTCGCCGGCCGGAACATGTTCCGGGCCGGCTGGCGCTTCGTCGCTGAATTGTTTCCTGTTGGTGGCCCGCGCCGGGAACGACCTCCGTCGTCGCCAGCGTCCTCCCGGACCTTCCAACGGCCTCCTGCACGAAGGCTAACATTCCGTCGGACCACGTCAACGTGGAAATTTGCACGCGTAAAACATTGTGTTAGCTTTGCCGTCGTGATCGCTGAAAAGCACGGCGCATACCGCTAGGGAACCATGGCTTCGGCTTCTGGGACCGCGTAATGGCTCGATCGCCAGCCGAGGCCCGGGTTTGAAAGAGCAGGAATGACCGATCGCACGATCAAGAACATGGCGGAGTTTTCGGAGCTGAGCGGCATCTCGCGGCCGACCGTATCCAAATATTTCAATGACCCCGACAGCGTGCGCAAATCGACCCGTGCCAAGATCGAGAAGGCGCTGGCCAAGTACGAATACCGGCCCAACCTCTTTGCGGTGAACCTGAACAAGAAGCGGCCGAAGATCGTCGGGGTGATCGTGCCCGACACCGCCGATACCTTCTTCTCCGAGCTGGTGCGACGAATCGAGATGCGCTGCGTCGAGCGCGGCTATCTCGCGATCGTCTTGTCCTCTCGCGGCGACGCGCAGTTGGAGGCACGCTCGATCGAGACGTTGCTCTCGCTGAAGATCGCCGGCGCCATCGTCGCGCCGCTTGGCGTCCACTCCGACCGGCAGCTTATGCGCAGCCTGCGCGCGCGCATCCCCATGGTGTTTCTGGATTCGAGCCTCGACGACGAAACGCCGTTCGTCGGCACCGACAATTTTCAGAGCGTGCCCCTGATCACCGAATATCTCTGCCGCAGCGGCGAGCCGCCGACCTATTTCGACATGCCCGCCGTCAACCAGAATGGGCCGGAGCGCAAGCAGGCCTATGTGGCGACGATGGAACGGCTTGGCCTCAGGCCCGAGATCGTCGCTGTTTCGCAGAAGAATGACTGGCGCTTCGAGGATATTGCCTTCGAGGAGGCTCGGCGCATCCTGGAAGGAAACGGGTTTCCGACCCGGACCGTGCTGTGCGCCAATGACCGCTGCGCCGTCGGCGTCATGGCCGCGGTATTCCAGCACGGCCTGCGCATCGGCCGCGAGTCCGGCTGCGACATCCGTGTTGCCGGACACGACGACCAGCCGCACAGCCGCTATGGCTGCCCGCCCCTGACCACCGTGGCGCAGGATTTCGACCGGCTGGCGCAATCCGCTGTCGCGATCCTGCTCGACCGGGTCGAGAGCGAAGAGGAAGGCAGCAATCCCAAGCCCCAACAGGTGCGCCTGGAAGGCAAGCTCGTCATGCGCGCCTCCGCCTGAACCTTAGGCCGGAACCCTCTCCAGGCAGGCGGCGACGAAGGGCCTGAGACGCGGATCGTCGAAATGCGGCACGGCGAGCCCGGCGCCTTCCTCGATCAGACGCTCGGCAGAAAGCCCGGTTGTCAGGCCCACCACCGCGAGCCCCGCCGCCACCGCGGCGCGAATGCCGGAAATCGAATCCTCGAAGGCGACGCTGTTCGCCGCCGTCCCGCCCAGACGGTCGAGCCCGGCCAGATAAGGCAGCGGGTGTGGCTTGGCATGAGCGAGTTCGTCGCCGATGACGACGGTCTCGAAGCGGTCGGTCATGCCGATCCCGGCGAGTTCCTGCTCGGCATTGGGGCGCGGCGCATTGGTGACGACGCCATAGCGCGCGCCCAGCCCGTCGGCCCAGTCGAGGAAATCGGTCAGCCCCTCCGCCGGCGTGAGATCCGTGGCCAACGAGCGGAACAGCACTTCCTTCGCCTCGACCAGGGCCGCGCCCTGCTCTGCCGTCAGCGCCGGCACGAGATCGGCCAGGATGGTGTGGTTCGGAAACCCCATCACCTGCGTTCGGTAACGATGCTGGTCGAGTTCCACGCCATGGATCGCCACCTGCTGCCGCCAGGCTTCATAGTGCAGATGATCGATGTCGAGCAGCGTGCCATCGAGGTCGAACAGAAGGACACCGGACATGAGAACGCGCTCCAGATCGCGTAGCCTGGGTTGGTCTGCGGGCTGATTTCTACGCCAGACGGGTCACGAACGGCGGTTCTCGCGCCGGCTATCCCGCGTCGGCCACGGTACCGACCGGATCGGCAAAGGCCTGCACGTGATTGCGGCCAGAGACCTTGGCCTGATAGAGCGCCTCGTCGGCCCGGCGGTAGAAATCGCTGAGCGCCTCGCCGGGCCGGCTGGAGGTTATGCCGGCCGAGAAGGTGTAGTGGAAGTCGGGATCCTGCACCAGCGGACGCGACAGGCGGACCACGGCCAGCATGCGCTCCAGGATCAGACAGGCATGTTCGAGCGATGTGTCCGGGAAAGTAAGCGCGAACTCCTCCCCGCCCATGCGGCCGAACGAATCCGAACGACGCAACTGGCCCTGGATCAGCTTGGAAAAGTCCTGCAGCACGAGGTCGCCCGTCTGGTGACCGAAGCGGTCGTTGACCAGCTTGAAATTGTCGAGGTCGATGACGGCGAGACAGCCCATGCGCCCGAGTGTCTGGTGATCGACAAGGACCTGCTCGATCCGCGCCGTCAGGAAGCGTCGGTTGGCGACCCCCGTGAGATCGTCGGTATAGGACGCCTTGATGGCAAGGTCGCGATCCTGACGAATCTCGCGTTCCTCGACGCGAAGGCTCGTGATGTCGCTGGCGATGCAGAGCATCCAGCCATCGCTTTCCACCGTCTCCGTCATCCAGAGCCAGCGCCCGTCATGCAGGTCGGTCTCGAAAGCGCGGAATCCGGTCTTGCCCCGCCGGGAGAGCGTCGAACTTAGCCAGACCTCGAAATCGGGAACACACAGGACCGTGCCACGGCCACGGTCATGATTGCGACGCATGAGTTCGGCCCAACTCGGCGATTCGTCGGCTTCGATGAAATAGGCGCTACGGAAAGCCCGATTGGCATAGCGAATGCGATCAAAGCCATCATAGATCGCGACCAGCACGTCCGAGGCATCGTAGAGCTGTACCACTCTCGAAATGACACTCACGTCCAAGCCAACGTCTCCACCGCTCCCCCGTCGTGCCGTTCTTCGACGAAGTCGGCTCCGGACACGTGAACCTATCGCGCAAAGGTAGCGGAACTGGCAACAAGGTTCCATCACCCTCTGGGGGAGATCCGGCGTGACCGGAGCGGTGGCGCTAAAGACGGGCGGGCTCCCTGGCTCAGGCCTGGGCGAAGGCGGCGGTCAGCACGTCGTTCTCGGTAAGGCCGTCATTGGCCGCCAGCAGCGTCTGTCGCCCGCGCGACAGCACCATGACGGTGGAGGCAAGCGCCAGGACTTCCGGCAATTCGGAAGAGACGAAAATGACGCTCATCCCCTTCTTCGCCAGATCCTGCACCTGCCTGTAGATATCCGCCTTGGTCCGAACGTCGACCCCATGCGTCGGCTCGTCGAGGAACAGGATTTCCGGTTCGGAAGCGAGGCAGCGGGCGAAGATCACCTTCTGCTGATTGCCGCCCGACAGGCGGCGCACCGGCTGCTGCGGCCCTTCGCTGACGATGCCCAGCGAATCGCGGAACCGGGCGAACAGAGATTTCTCCCCGCCGAGATCGAGGATGGCGCCCTGCTTCTGGCGCCGGGCCACGGCGACATTCTCCGCCAGCGAAAGGCTCGGCAGGATGCCGTTGGTCTTGCGCCCCTCGGGCAGCAACGCCAGTCCGCTCTGCCAGGCCTGCGTCGAATTGACCGGCACGATCCCGTCCGGCCGCGTGATCCTCCCCGCCGCAAGGGGCCGAATGCCGCAGAGCAGTTCGAGCAACTCGGTCCGGCCGGCGCCGACCAGGCCGAAGATGCCAAGGATCTCGCCTTTGCGCAGCGCGAAGGAAATGGGCCCCACGCGCCCCTTGTCCGCGATCGCCTCCGCTTTCAGCCGCACCGGCGCCCCGGCCGAAATGGCCGGTTTGTCCAGCGCATCGAAGGTGAAGGCCCGTCCGGTCATGTCGGCGATGATGCCGGCTCGCGTCGTCTCGCCCACCGGACGGTCGCCGACCACCCGGCCGTCGCGCAGCACCACCACGCGGTCCGAAATGGCGAACACTTCGTCGAAGCGGTGGCTGATGAAGATGATGGCGACGCCGTGGGCGCGCAGGTCGCGCACGATGGCGAACAGGGCCTCGGCCTCATGCGGCGTCAGCGAGGCCGTCGGCTCGTCGAGGATCAGCAGCCGGGCATTGCGCGCCAGCGCCTTGGCGATCTCGACGATCTGCTGCTCGGCCGTCGACAGCGAGCCCGCCTCGACGCGCGGATCGATATGCGCCGCGCCAACCCGGGCGAGCAGCTCGCGCGCCTTGGCGGCGAGCGACTTGCGGTCGATGACGCCGGATCTGCCGGTCCTGTAGTCCCCGATGAACAGATTCTCCATCACCGAGAGCGAGGAGATCAGAGACAGTTCCTGATGGATATGGATGATGCCGGCGTCGAGCGCCGAGCGCGTATCGCGGAACACCGTCTCCGCGCCGTTCCAGACGATCGTGCCGGCATCGCGCGGCAGCGCGCCCGACAGGATGTTGACGAAGGTCGACTTGCCGGCGCCGTTCTCGCCCAGAAGCGCGACCACCTGCCCGGCCGAGATATCGAAATCGACCCCATGCAGGACGCGGTTCTGGTCGAAGGACTTGGCGATGCCACGGGCGGAAAGAAGACAATCGGTCATGGGGTTCTCGAATCCGGAGACGGAGCCTCCCCCGCGTGCGGGAGAGGCGTGCATTGGAGGGGCGAAACGCGTTTACGTCTTGGCGCCCTTGCCGAGCGCCACCGGCGCGTCGACGGCGATATCGGCAGGATAGGTCGCGCCGAAGGCGATCATGTTGTGCAGCATGACGAGGCTGTCGAAGGCCTGGCGCGCCGGCGCCTGGTCGATCAGCGCGAGGATCTCGCCGCCATCCTTGTACTGCTGCTTCTCCGGCAGATCGTCATAGCCGACGACGCCGACCTTGCCGGTCGCCTTGGCGTCGCGCACGGCCTTGGCCGCCGCTTCCGAACCGCCTGCCGTGACATAGAGGATCGACAGGTCGGGGTTGGAGGTCATGACGTCGGTCGCCTGCGAATAGGCGGTGGCGTCGTCGTCCTTGCATTCGAACGGCCCGACAATCGTGATGTCGGGGTAGTTCTTCTTCAGCAGGTCGAGCGCGCCGTTCATGCGGGCGTCGTGCTGGGCCGCGCCGAGATAGCCGGTGATGACGGCGACCTTGCCCTTGCCGCCGGTCTGCTTGGCGATGAACTCGCCGGCCTTGGCGCCGGCGTCATAGGCGAGCATGCCGATGGAGACGTTGCGGTTCGACTTTTCGGCGGAATCGGCGATGAAGGAGATGAACGGCACGCCTTCGGCGACGACCTCGTTCACCTTGGCGACGGTGCCGTCGAAGATCGGCACGGCGGCGATGCCGTCATACTGCTTGGTCAGCGCACCGTCGATGCCGGCGACCATGACCTCGGCGGTCAGGCCGGTGCCGAGCTGGATGTAGTCGACCGTGGTGTTGAGCGGCTTCAGATATTCGGTGGCGGCAGCGATCCCCTTGTCGGCGGATTCCCAGAAGGATGAGCCCTGGAACGACAGAACGGCGAGGCGAAGCGGCTTGGGCGCCGGGCCCTGGGCGGCGACGGTACCGCCAACGGCCTTGGCGCCTTCCGAGAGCGCGGCCTCGGCCAGGGCGAAGCCCGGCACGAGCGGCAGCGCCAGGCCGGCTGCCGAGAGCATCAGGAAGCGGCGACGATCGAATGTAGTCATGGTTTCCTCCAGAGTTGAGCTTGGTAGTGGGGCGGCCGTTCGGACCGCCTCAGTCTTCTTCGGTGCGGCGGTTCAGGCTGTCCGCGCCGACGGCGAGGATGACGACCAGACCGATGGTGATGGTCTGCCAGTAGCCGGAGACGTTGAGCAGGACGAACGCGTTGCGCAGCAGGCCGATCAGCGCCGCGCCGATGACGACGCCGCCAATCGAGCCGCGCCCCCCGGCCAACGCGACACCGCCCAGGATGACCGCGGCGATGACATCGAGTTCGTAACCGAGGCCGAGATTGGGGTTGGCGTTGGTCAGCATGCCGCCGAGCAGCAGTCCGCCGAGGCCCGCGAGGCTGCCCGAGACGGTGAAGACGAGGATCCGCGTCTTCGCCACGTCGATGCCGGCAAGGCGCGCGGCGCGGGCATTGTCGCCGACCGCATAGACATTCCGGCCCCAACGCGTCCGCGTCGCGAAAAGCCAGACGAGGATCATCAGCGCCACCAGCAGGATGAACTGCACCGGCAGCCCGCCGATCTTGCCGTAGCCGAGAAACGCCGCCCAATTGTCGAAGCGCTGCGGATTGCCGTTGGTGATCAGCAGCGCCGCGCCGCGCGCGATCGACAGCGTGCCGAGCGTGGTGATGAACGGATTGATCCGGAGCTTGGTGATCAGCACGCCATTGGTGAAGCCGATCGCCATGCCGATGCCGATCGCGCCGACTATGCCCAATGACGGCATGCCGGTGGTGGCCGAGACGATCGCGCCGGTGACGGCCGACAGGCCGATCACCGAACCGACGGACAGATCGATGCCGCCGGCGATGATCACCAGCGCCTGGCCCAGCGCGACGATGCCGACGACGGAAATCTGGCGCGCCACGTTGGAGAGGTTGCGGCCGGTCAGGAAGAACTCGCTGGCGAAGGTCAGGCCGAGGAAAACGAGGATGAGCATCGCGAGAACGGTCGCCTCGCGGCGCGTCCGGACGAAGCGGATAACGGTAGCAGCGGTCATGGATCAGCGTCTCTTGAAGGTGGGCTGGCGCTTTTCCTTGAAGGCGGCGCGGCCTTCGGCGGCGTCTTCGGTGGCGAAGCAGATGGTCTGCAGGTCGCGCTCGTAGTGGATCGCCTGCTCCTGCGGCATGGTGAACGCCGCCTGCAGGTTGAGCTTCGCCGTTTCGGCCGCGATCGGCGCCCGGCTGGCGATCACGTCGGCGAGGGCGCGGGCCCGGGCCAGAAGATCGGCCTGCGGCACCACTTCCGACACCAAGCCCCAGGCCAGCGCCTTCTCCGCCGGGATCGGATCGCCGGTCATGATCATCAAGGCCGCATTGGACGGACCGACCGAATGCGCCAGGAAGGTCGCCATGCCGCCACCGCCGATCCAGCCGAGCTTGATCTCGGGCGCGGCGAACTGCGCATTCTCCGACGCGATGCGGATATCGCAGGAGAGCGACGTTTCCAGCCCGCCGCCGAAGGCATAGCCGTTGACCGCCGCGATGGTCGGCTTCAGCAGCTTGCGGATCGCGTCGCAGTAATCGGCGCGATTGCGGAACTGCCAGGGCGAGGCGTAGGTGTCGAGTTCCTTGATGTCGGAGCCGGCACAGAATGCCCGCTCGCCGGCGCCGGTGACGATGACGACGCGGATCGTGTCGCTGTCATTGCATTCCTGCACCGCGGCGACGATCGCCTTCGACATCTCCGGCGTGACGGCATTGAGCTTGGCCGGCCGGTTCAGCGTGATGGTCGCGACGTGGCCGTCGACGGTGAAGAGGATGTCGTCGGTCATGCCGAGCCCTCGCTGACGGCGCCCTTGGCGATCAGATCATTGATGGTGGCTTCATCCAGCCCTGCCTCCGCGAGAACGGCCCGCGTATGCTCACCGGTCAGCGGCGCGCCGCGCTCGACGGTCGAGGGCGTCTTGGAGAACTTGATCGCGAAGCCCGGCGTCTTCACATGGCCTTCCGTCGGATGGTCATATTCGACGAAGGTGCCGTTGTGCTTGATCTGCTCGTCCTCGACGAGATCGGCATAGCCATAGACCGGGCCGCACCAGATATCCGCCGCGCGCAGCAGTTCCAGCCATTCGGCCGAGGACTTCGTCTTCAGCTTCTCGCGCGTCTTAGCGAAGATCTCGTCCCGCTTCTCCCAGGTGTCGACCTCGTCGTCCATGGTGAGGAAGCTGTCCTCGCCGATCACCGCGCCGAAGGTCGCGAGCTTCGGGAACGAGACGATGATGAAGCCGTCCGTGGTCGCGAACGCCCCGTAGGGTGCGCGGATATAGACATGCGCATGCGGCTCGGCCGACCGGGTCTGCGGCTTGCCGGCGACCGTGAAGACCGAGAGCTCCTGCATCTGGATCGTGGTGATGGCGTCCAGCATGTTGACCTGGACCAACTGCCCCTCGCCCGTCCGCTCGCGATGCAGCAGCGCCGCCAGCGCGCCCTCGAAGGCGGTGTAGGCGGTGATCGCATCGACCAGATACTGGCCGGCGGGGGTCGGCGGCTCACCCTCGCGGCCGGTCGACAGCATGGCGCCCGACATGCCCTGCAGCACCAGATCCTGCCCCGGACGGTTCAGATAGGGGCCGTCCTCGCCATAGCCGGAGATCGAGACGTAGATCAGCTTCGGATTGATCTTGGACAGGCTCTCGTAGTCGACCCCCAGCCGCTTGGCGACGCCGGGGCGATAGTTCTGCAGGAAGACGTCGGCCGTCTTCACCAGTTCGAGCAGCATCGCCTTGCCGTCGGGATTCTTCAGGTCGATGGCGAGCGAGCGCTTGTTGCGGTTGAGCGACAGGAACGAGACGTTGACCTTGTTGCCGCGCGCGCCGCCGGCCGCGACATGGCGCTGCCATTCGCCGTTGATCGGCTCGACCTTAACGACATCGGCGCCGAGATCACCCAGACGCTGCGCCGCGAAAGGCCCGGCCATGGCGATCGAGCAATCGAGTACGCGGTACCCGGAGAGAATGCCCATCAATCAAAATCCCTTAATAGTCTGCGGCCGTGAGACGGCTTGGGAATGCGCCAGGCCGAGTCGGCTGGCGTGGCTATCGAGAACCGGAGCGGAGCGGACGTCGGTCCGTGAGCACCGGAAGCGCAGCGAGCCGCGCCAGACGGCCGGCATGGTAGCGTTCACAGGCTGTCTCACGTCATCCACCAGCCGCCATCGACGTTCAGCGTCTGGCCGGTGACGAAGCCGGAGCTTTCGGAGGCGAAGAAGATCAGCGCGTTGGCGATATCGGCCGGCTCACCCCGGCGCTTGACCGCCTGCCGATCGAGGACATGGCGGTTGTAGCCCTCGGGATCGGGATGGATCTTTTCCGCATCGGTCGGGAAGGCGCCGGGCGAGATCGCATTGACCGTCACGCCATAGGGGCCGAACTCGCGCGCCCACGCCCGGGTCAGCCCGACCAGAGCGCCCTTCGACTGGATGTAGGGCGACAGGTTGGCCCAACCGCCGGAGAGCGTCACGCTGGCGATGTTGATGATGCGGCCAAAACCCTTCGCCCGCATCGACGGCAGTGCGACCTGCGCGCAGACGATGCCGGCGTCGACATTGATGCGCTGGACCGCCTGATGCTCCTCGATCGAATATTCCTCGAACGGCTTCGACGGGTAGATCGCGGCATTGTTGATGACGATGTCGAACCCGCCAACCTCGGCCGAGAGCGCTTCGAGCGACGTCCGCAGCCCGCCGAGATCGGACAGATCGAGCGCCTTGAAAACGAGCCTCTCGAGGCCGCGCTCGCGGGCCGCCGCCTTCAGGGCCTCACCCTTGGCCGGATCATTGTCGATGGCGACGACGGTGGCGCCGGCCTCCAGGAATGCCAGCGTCGCCGGCAGGCCGAGACCGCCCGCGGCGCCGGTGTAAAGGATAGTCTTGTTCTGGATGGTCATCTGTCAGTTCCAAATATCGCAAATTCTGTCGTCGTCCCGGGCAAGCGCAGCGCGACCCGGGATCCATTCAGCCGTATCGCCGACAGGAAAGGCGCCGGATTCCCGACTGCGCGGCGGAATGGATCCCCGCCTTTGCGGGGATGACGGCGCGTTGGGAGCGACATGCAGGAGCGCATCTCACCGCCCCCGGATCGGTCGATGATGGCCCGTAGGCGTCGGATATTCGTCCGTCGGCTGCACGGCGAGTCCGGCGATGCGCTGCTCCAGCGCGGCCGTCGCGTCCTTGCCGGCATGAATGCGGAACGTCGTGTCGTAGCGGCGCTCGTCGTCATGCTCGAGCCAGATCAGTTCGTTGTGCTCGCGCGCATAGGTCTGGCCCAGCACATGGTTGGTCGAGGGCTCCAGGCCGATCGCGTACTGGCCGGCCTGCAGGTTCTGCCATTCGAACTGGCAGGGGAACTGGTCCTTGCGGGTTTCGACCTCGAAGGCCAGGCCGAGACGGTCGTTGACGAGCGCTACCGGCACGAGGCCGTTGGCGTCGGCCTTCATCTCGTGCTGCCAGACCTGCTCATGGAAGTTCTTTTGCGGCGCCGGCAGGGTGCGATAGCCAACGCCCTGCTTGCGGTAATCGGCGCCGGCATGGGCGGCCCAGACCACTTCCTCGATCGGCGCGACATAGCGGGCGCCCTCTTCCAGCAGCGGCGCTGCCGGATTGATGTGGTAGCAGTACATGTGCGGCGTCTTGTAAAAGCCGTGATTGACGACGCGGTCGGTGAGCTTGATCTCGTTGGAGCCGACCTTCGCCTCGATGCGGCGGATCAGGTGCAGGTCCTCGCCGAAAACGGTCGATTGCTGCACGACGCCTTCCGCCCAGAGCGTGCATTCGTCGCCGTCCCAGGCCTCGCCATAGCCCGTGAGCCGGGCAGGAATGGTGCCAACGCGGCCATGCAGCGAGTGCTTCACGGTCTTGCGCGGGCCGTAGACGTAACTATCGGCCGGCGCCTCATGCATGAACAGGATGTGGTCGAGACCGCATGTGACGAGCAGGCCGGAGAAGGACCGCATCCAGCCAAGGCCGCCCTCACCCTCATATTCATGCAGGAACGCATTGCGGAAGCCGGCGGGCGAATGCCAGCCGATCGAGGTTCCCTGATAGTCGAGATCGGCGATATCCATCGCGCGATCGACCAGCACGGTGAAGCGCAGGCCGGACCCGGTGCGGAATTCGAGCATGCGGATGCCGCGTTCGACGCCGTCGCCCAGCGTCGTCAGCCGGACGCCCGCGAATTGCGACAGCATGCCGGAATGCTCCGCCAGTTCGCGCCGCGTAAAAGTCCGCCCGAAAAGTTGCACCATGGTCGTGTCCTGATTGTCCTGTTTCGTAAAGAGCGAGGAGGCCCCGCCCGACCTCCCCCGCAAAAGCGGGAGAGGGCCATTCTGCCGGCGCACTTTCATCGACCTCGCGGCTTGGAAAGAGCGCCCCCTCTCCCGCTGGCGGGAGAGGGTTGGGGCGAGGGTCTTACAGTCCGTTCGCGCGGAACTTGTCGTCGAGGAACTTCTTGGCGCGCGGAACATCGTCTTCCGACAGATGCTCGATGATCACCGGAATGTTCGGGTGCTTTTCCGACAGGCGCTGGAGATAGAGGTCGTAATTGAGCGAGCCGGTGCCCGGTGCGTTCAGGACCATTTCGCCGACGCCGCGGAAGGTGTGCGAGGCGAGCGCATCGTCGTCGCCGATATCGGCGTGCTTCTCGCTCTTATCGTCGCCGGCGCGGGCAACGTCCTTGGCGTGGGCGATCTTGATCTTGTCGGCCAGCGTGTCGAACACCTGGTTCAGCACCTTGTCCATGTTGTCGATGTTGTGATCCTCGAAGTAGTTCGTCGGATCCATCAGCAGGCCGAGGCCCGGATGATCGACCTGGGCGAACATGCGGACCGTCTCCTCGACCGAGCCGACGACGTTGTTCACATAGGTTTCGAGCAGGAACATCGAGCCGTGGTCATAAGCTTCCTGTGCCAGTTCCGCGATCACGGCGCGGCACATCTCGAAGCCTTCTTCCGACTTGTTCTTCGGATCGCTCATCCACTCGCTCTCGGTATTGTAGGTACCGGTTTCCGAGATGACGTAGGGCGAGCCGAGGTCGCGCGCGTTGCGGATGATTTCCTTCAGGCGCTCGACATTGGCCTCGCGGTGGGCGAGGTCCGGATGGATGATGTTGGTGTAGCCAGAGATGCACGAAATCGGCAGGTCATTGTCGCGGAACGTATCGCGGACCTTCTTGGCCTTCTCCTTGGTGATCTGGCCGGCGCCGAGGTCGATATCCTTGAAATGGAGATCGAGTTGGACGGTGTTGAAGCCGTGGGCGCGGATCTTTTTGGCTGTCTCTTCAAGGCCATACGGGAAATAGCCGGTGAAAATGCCAGACTGCATCATGATGAGTTCCTCCCTGGAATTCAGATAGCGATTTCGGAAAGCTTGACGGCGCGACCCTCGGCGATCGAGCGGTAGCCCGCCTCGATCAGCGCCACGGTCTTGACGTTGTCAGCGACGGTGAGAGCCGGGGCATCGCCCGTCTTCACCGCATATTGCAGCTGCTCCATCACGCCCTTGAAGGCGTGCGGGAACCACATCGTGTCCCATTCCGGCGTGACCCACTTGCCGCCGGTCGTGGTCTTCGAGGCATAGGTGAGTGTCGAAGCGGCGCCGGTCGGCCAACCGATCGTGCCCTGCGCCACGCCATCCGTGCCCTCGACCCGCCACTTGATGTAGATGTCAGAGTCGAAGCCCTCCTCGCGCGGGCCGGACCAAACGTCCTCCAGAGACACCGCCATCACGCCGGACTCGAACTTGATCGTCGAGGCGGTGATGCCGTCCGTATGCCCGAATTTCGTGCGCGGGTCGGTCCGGGCGGCGGTGTAGATCTCGTCGACCTCGCCGAACAGAAAGCGAAGCACATCAAGGTGATGCACGCTCATGTTCGAGAGCGTCAGCCGGTCGTACTCTTCCAGGAAGGTCTGCCAGTGCGGGATGGCGCGCATCTCGATGGTGGCGATCACCGGCGTGCCCAGTTCGCCCTTGTCGAGGATCTGCTTCAGCACGCGCATCGACTGGTCGTAGCGCATGTTCTGGTTGACGGAGAGGATCTTGCCGGCGGCCTTGGCCTCGTCGCGTAGCGCGATGGCGTCTTCCAGCGTCAGCGCCAGCGGCTTCTGCGCCAGGATCCCTTTGATATGCTTCTGCTTCAGCGCATGACGGATCAGCGCAGGCTGCTGGTCGGGCGGAAAGGCGAGGTCGAGGATCTCGACGTTTTCATCCTCGATCAGCGCTTCCGGCGTCTCGTGCACGGTCGGGATCGACCAGCGTGTCGCCACCTTGGCGGCGTTGGCCTTGGTGCGGGAGGCGATCGCCACGACCGGGAAGCCGGCCTCCTGATAGGCGGCCAGATGGCATTCGGCCATGATCATGCCGGCGCCGATGGCGCCGATCCGGAGATCGTTGACCCGGATCTCCGGATCCGGCGCGAAGCCCTTGGAATCAGCCATCATTTCCTCCGTCTGCTTAGGGGTTCGCGTGGGGGACGGCAGTCCCGTCCGCGGCGAAAAAGTGGATGTCGGCCGGATCGACCGAGAGGGTGATCTTCTCGTCCGCCGCGAATTTCGGCTGGCCGCGCAGCAACGCGCGCAGGCGCGCCTCCCCGGCGGTCAGCGTCACCACGGTGAAGCCGCCGAGCGGCTCGACCTCGAAGATCGTCGCCGCGGCGCCGTCGCCTTCGCGCCAGGGCGCGAGCTTCAGGCTTTCGGGGCGGATGCCGAAGGCGGCCGTGCGGTCGGGCACGGCAGCGAGCGGCAGGCGGATAACACCCTCCGCCGCTGTTAGCCTTCCGTTAACCGTATCGGCCGTTCCGGCGAGCAGATTGATCGTCGGCGCGCCGACGAGGCTGGCGACATAGCGGCTGGCCGGACGATCATAGATCGCGCGCGGCGTATCGACCTGGCGGATGACGCCGGCGTCGAGGATCGCCATCCGGTCGGCGACCGACATCGCCTCTTCCTGGTCGTGGGTGACATAGACCAGCGTGTGGCCGAGCTCCTGCTGCAGGCGCTTCAGCTCGACGCGGGTTTCCTCGCGCAGCCGGGCGTCCAGCGCCGAGATCGGGTCGTCCATCAGATAGGCGGCGGGATCGCGCACCAGGGCGCGAGCGATCGCCACGCGCTGGCGCTCGCCACCCGAGAGCTGGGCGGGCGGCTTGTGCAGGATGTGGCCGATATGGAGCTTCTCGGCGACGGCGGCGAGCTTGTCCGCGATCTGCGCTTCCGGCACCTTCCGCTCCACCAGCGGGAAGCGGATGTTTTCGCGCGCGGTCATATGGGGAAAGAGCGCCAGGTTCTGGAACACCATGGCGACGTTGCGCTCCGCCGGCGACACCGCGTTGACCCGCTTGCCACCGATGAGGATCTCGCCCTCGTCCGGGGTCTCCAGCCCGAGGATCAGGCGCAAAATCGTCGTCTTGCCGGAGGATGGCGGGCCGAAGAAGCAGAAGAACTCGTTGTCGCGGATGGTGAACGAGGCACGGTCGAGCGCCAGCGTGTCGCCATAGCGCTTCGAGACGTTGTCGAAGGTGATCTCGGCCATGCTCAGCCTCCCCGGATCGCGGCGGTGGAAGCGGCGTCGAACAGGCGGACCGCTGCCGGCGCCGGCACGATCGAGACGTCGTCGCCGACCG
>Ga0182738_1002748_pt1 | contig 20680 bp, 17 predicted proteins | sample eDN5th30CBELigMG_FD_128876 | JGI IMG/M metagenome (GOLD analysis project Ga0182738, IMG submission 128876) | Enriched Miracle-Growth compost microbial communities from Emeryville, California, USA - eDNA 5th pass 30_C BE-Lig MG (version 2)... ... | reverse complement strand
GTTTTGATTGGTAAAGCAAAAGATTATGATTGTGGGGATCTCATCACAGAGGGGTCAATGATTGAAGAAGAGAAAATAAAAACCCAACTCAAAACTCATCTTTTAAACAAACCTAAGATCTTTACAGAGTTGAAATAACTTATTGTTTCAAATGTCTTCGTATTGTCTAAATATATTTGATTGATAAAATATTCTTCACTGAGCAAATAATTTTGAATAAAATCCTCTGGATTTTTCTCAGATCAGGAAAAGCCAGGATTCCAACCAACTCTTACAAGGAAAACAACTTTTGGGATTGATTAAGGTTTAAGTTGAAAAGTTCTGTTGAATTTCAAACAATAAGCCGAGGAAGAATAATTGCGGCAAAAGAGCGAAATGTGTGGAGTATTTTTGATATGCATTGAAAAAAGGTGATTCGCGCTCACAGCTTAAATTTTATTGAATAATATTTTGTGAATACGAATTCTGTGATAGCAAACAAATTTAGAGTTTCTTCAGGCAAATGAGCACAATAAAAGTGTAACTGTGAAGTTCAGCCAAGAAAGAAACTCGGGAGTTTGAATAAATATAAGAGCGTTTTAAATGCTCATCCGTGAATCCCAGACAAAGAGGAAAACTTTTGAAGGCAAATAATCTCGTAGTCGCCTGTTGGATTCCATCAGAAACTGGCTAACATTAAAATGTTTTGACCCTTGAATTATTTGCAGAATAATTCTTTTTTTTAAGGTGAGAGGCCGTTAGAGCCACTTATGAAAAATAAACAATCAACGATAATTCACCATAAATTATGAATCCCTTGAAGAAAGACTGGAAACAACAGCATTTGAAGAAAGTTCATAACTGATAGAGCTCACCTTCGTTTATTCTAATAGCCAGCAAGATTTTTTTTTTCTCCCTCGAGAAGTTTGCCGAAAAAATATTTGAATTAATTTCAAAAGAGTAGGAATTTTCGAGAGATTGTCAAAAACTCAGAAAATCTTTCAAGAAATAAATGAAAAAGAGCAAATTCAGATTCTTTTTGTATCTCAATGACTCTCCATACAGTGAAAAGAAACAAGAAATTGAGGGACTCTAAATAAATTAAATTAAAGTAAAATAAAAAGTGAAATCGTTAGGTGCATTAATTGGAAGGGATTTTTTCTCGAATATGATCACAATTAAAGATTTAGCGAATATTCAAATTTCATCAGAACAAAAGAGGGAAAGAAACCAGGGTTTAGGGTGTATTGCTTGAAAAAGCAAACTCTTTTATACAAAATAAAAACAATGGGTTTATACAATCCTATATAGAACTTATATGATTGACTAAATTTACGCTCATATGTTAAGATACAAATAGGAGGGTTTGAAAGGTATGTGCAGAAGGATGTAGACATTAGATAGATGTATTCCGGTGTAAATATACTAATTATAAGTGTATTGTGGCAGAATTCCTTAGAACTCTCTGGAGGGAAGATCAAAGGTAACTTTTCTGATTGATTTTCGGAATCTATTGGGGGAAAAGTCAATGACTACATTGTCTGCACACTTTTGTTTGGGAATTTTGGCGTTTTTATAGGTGTTGTTGAAAGTTTTGACCATTTCATTCATTTCCTGTTTGGTGAGATTGTTCATAAGCTCCCAATATGTGAATCTGAATTCTCTCCAGAGTTTTTTCTTGGCTTCTCTGGTTTTCAAGAATTCGACGAGATATTGGCCAAAGTTTTGATAGATGATATAAGCAGCCAGTGAGAGACTGAAGAATATGTAAAGGGCGTAGTGGAGATTTTCAAATGTTGAATACATGCTAGTTGTTGCTTAAATTTTAGCAAAGCAAGCGAATTAGATTAATTAATTTTTATTTTATAATTTGTTACAGTGGTGCTGTTAAATCTGAATTCAACCTTGTCTCGAAAAATCTCGCTTGCGGGAAAATATTGACAAGAAATTTGATATCAGAAAAAGGAATTTCAAAAAATAGTTACACAAATAAAATTCCTCTCCCCTAAATGAATTAAGGCCAATTCATACAAGCCCGAGTCCCATCAGATACAGTCAAGTGAGTGTTTATTTAGTCTTTCTGTTTCGAGAAAATTTAAACTTCAGATTGATAGGGTCTCATTTCAGATGGAGGGGAAAGGTTTCTCATGAACTGTGTTTGATCAGTTGAAGATGGTTCTAAACACAACTCTTGAGTCTCAAGAAATAATTTAATAATTTTGTGCTAGGACGAAATAGTATTTTTTTTATTTAAGGGAGTTGGCAGGGTAGCCAAAAGTAAAAGAAACATCCGAGTTAATAATAGTAGTATGGCAAGATGGTGACTCGTCTTTCATAAAACTAACTCATAAAGTAGAATAGGCTCACAATTTCAGCTGATAAATGGAGGGCAACAATTGATTGGTTTTGAAAACAGAGTTGAAGCACTAGATTTCTTCCGCCTTTTACTGGAAGAATTTTCTAGGTTGTAAATGCAGTTGCTATTGATTTTTTTCAAAAGATAGCTATTAAAACTTGACTGAAAACTCTCATTTAAGAACAACTCCTTTTTGAAGAAAAAAAAAGCAACTGAGTTTTATTTTCAGTCAAATTCGTCGTTTTTCGTGAGTGAATCTGAAATTATTAACTTCAGAGCGAAGTTTCTGAGAAACAAATTACAAGTTTGTCTCGGCATTTCCCATGAGGAATTATTCAGAAAAAGTAAATATAGTAGAAAGAGGAAGGAGAAGAAACTCCATTCTTACCATTACCATTATAAAATTTATTGAGAGGTCTATGGACCTTGGTGTATTCTAGAAACTATTAATTTCTGACTGAGGTGTCAATAAAATTTATGGAAAGCGAAGTTTCCAGAAATCAAGGATAGTGTAATTCGGCAGGAAACGGAGGTGGGAGGTAGAAAGAGTCCTTTTAAGGAAACTGAAATATGCTTTCACCATTAGTTCGAATATTTTTGAACGCCTGGAAATTGATCTTCCGCCTTTGTCAAACTGTAATTTTGTTTGATACTTTCTGGATTTACCTTGATTTGAAGATTTTATTTTTTTTCTATGGAAAATATATCATCTTCAACTGCTTTCTGATTATAAGAAATATCAAGATAATTGGGCAATTGTAGAATTTTGAAATATAACGAAAATTGAGAATGAAACATTCATTTTGTTTCGTTCAATTTGAATATCAGAAATTATAGGCCTAATGTAATATAGGATTAAATTTTCAAATGCAAAGTGATCATTTTATTAAAAAGATTATTTATTTCGACTCTTTTGGGGAGCTTTTACTGGGAAAATACTTCAAATGTCCAAGTATTCTCCTTGATAGTATGGAAAATTTGGATCTGGGTTCTTTATGGAAAAAGAGTGAAAATTAATTGATTTTCGAACCAAAAAAAAAAGCGGTCATTATTAGAAAAGTTGAAGAAGACCTGCCCGCCTAAATTCAAACTATAAATCTATCTTGGGACAAAAGGACAAAGAATACCCGATACTACTACTAAACTTAACTTTTGCCGTTTCAGCTATGCTAAGGAAGATTTTTATATCAGGAATAAAAATATATAATTATGATTCGAGGTGTTCGGGGTTCAGTAGGAGAGAAAAGTTGGATATACCAGTAAAATATCATATAGAGCCCATGCACAGTAGGTTTAGTTCTCTAGTATGATAGCAAGCGAAGAAAAAAAAACGAAAAGTTATTTGGGATAATGAGTTTGCTTTTAAAAACAAATAGAAGTTTTCAAGGGATGAAAAAAGGGTAGCGCAAAGTAAAAGTTTGTATATTATTTGTATATACATAAACTTTTTTCATCTTATCCCATAACTTTATACACGCAGTAAGAGCCTTTTGGAATATTACTTCTCAAAATACTCTTCTTTTTTTAAACTCTCTTGGAAGAGAAAGTCTAAAATTGTTTGCGTGAAAATTCGTCAAAACATAAAAACAAATTAGTTATAGAAATTCATGTTGTTTGAGTTTGGATTCCATAAGGCACCAAGCTTGCTAGGATCAAAGCTTCCAAATTTGATTTCAGGAAGTGGTTCCTATGAGGAGAAATATTAGAATATTGGATCCCCAAATATTACTTGATGCACAACAGTCGCGTTAAGAGGTTGTTGGGGTTGTTGGTTGATGAAGGGTTGGAAAGCCATATTATCAAAGCCAAAATTTGAAGGAGGCAATGAGTAGTTTTGACAAATTTGAGAAGAAGGAGGAGGATTAAATGATTCAGATTGGGGTTGGGCTTGAGGGAAGGATAAATTGAAACCTCCAGGATTATTAATATCATTATTATTCATACTTTTCATTGGCATAGAGTGATTGACTGGGAATGGTCTATTAAAAATTGAGGCGAAATATCAAGAATTTTGAAATTACCCAGAGCGAAGTTCTGATTCTCCATGAGCATATCTGCAGCTCTCGCCTGCTTTGCAGCTTCCCTTCATAAAAGCATGACAAAGTGAAGTCTTGAAAAATTCTGGAGTTGATCTTAATTCTTGGTCTCCATGTGCAAATGAACATGCATTTCCCATATTACATTTACCGATTTGATAGAGTTGGCAAATTTTGGTTTTTTTAAGATTTGGGACAATTTGCAGTTCATTTTGAGAATGAGCATAATTACAAGAATCGCCTCTTCTGCAGTTTCCTTCGATGAAGTGAGGGCAAATTTTAGTTTTGAAAAACATTCCAGAATTGAGAGCTAATGAGACAAGATGAGAGTTTCTGAAAAATATTGGTAAATTTTTACCTTTAGGAGGGCCTCTATTGAACCTACTTCTATTTGAGCTGGAAAACATGTCAGCATTCCTTCCAGACAAGTTGTTTGATTTTTGGGACCTTTTTTGAAGTTTTTGAAGGGTTTGTTTTCTGATTTGTTTGGGAGCTTTAGTGATTTGGTTATTGAAGCCCATAGAATTGCTATTCTCATCATTCGCTCCGAAATCACTAACCTCTTGAGGACCAGCTTCACTCACGCTTAGATCCTTTCCTTTCTTTTTATTCATTATTTTGCCTTTTCCCTTTTTCGGTTTTTGATTCTGTGTATTTCCGTCAGAGTTGATAAGTCCATTATTTGGCTTTAAGACGCTGGGGTTGAAAGGATCGAGGCCGCCTAAGCTGAATCCAAAGCCTGCAAAGGATTGGAAACCAGAGCCAGCAAGGCTATTTGCTTGAAAATTTGGAAGACCTTCACTCATAGATAAAAAATTTCAATTTAAAATTACCTCCGAATTTGGCTAAAATCTTTTTACTTTCTCAACTACTTTTTCCTAAATAAAAGTAGCCAATCACCTTTTAATCTCAGAAATCTTATTGAGAGCCTGAATGAAAAAGATGAGAACAGGGAATGGGGAAGAATTCAACCCACTTTTATTGACTATGCTAAAAAATATCCTGTTGTCGGAATTTAAATTAAATATGAAAAAGATTTTTTTGAATTTCGAGATTTGAGAAAAATAAGAGAAATAAATCCAAAAAAAGTAAATCACTTTAATTTAAATTTTCGAGACAAATAGTGACTTTTTTTTCATGTAAAAATGGAAAATATAAGTTTTTGTTGAATTCAAGACAAGATGATGGTAGATACAAATAAATTTCAAATGAAAATCATTAAAAAAATTCTTATGTAATTGTATGCATTTTACAGATTTAACATCTCCAAAGATAAATACAATAAAAATTTCTTTAAATATGAATCATCAGCAAGGTCCTCAAGCAACACTCCCATGCTTGGATTCGATTTCCCATATCCTGAATCCTGATAGAGGTAAACTTTTGAAATACAAGCAAGCAGTGGATTTGAAACTTGATAGACACGAATTTTTTGAGCAATCTGATATCAAACCCAGTAACAAGAGCCGCACTAGCCATTGATTTGGCGAAATCATTGTATGACAGGCTTGAGAAGGATCAGGTGATGTTCAAGTCTCCAAAGGAAGTGGAATGGGCAACTGAAATTTTGGGTTATGCATTTATCCCACCACATTATCAATATGTGAAAGAGGACAAGAATTATCTCAAGTATATTTTGAATATTTATGAGTTTTTGGTGTGCAACGAGTTGGAGATTGTGAATGATGGCAAGTCGTATATTAAGCAAACAACAAACAAGGTGAGTTGGGAGATATATTGATTTAATGGATTTTGTAGCCAGTTTTGGATTATGAGAACTATTCTCATCAGAAGGTTCTTTTGAAAATGTTGAGTCATTTGACTCTGCTGTTTGATAAGCGTAACTTTGAAAAGAAGCCAAACCCATTGGTCGGAGGTATGGAATGAGAAATATTTGGTCTAGTAATTGTTTTTAGATCCAAGAATTCGAGAAGAAGAGATGAAAGTTCCAATAAAGCTCTGTGCCATTGTGATTAGAATCTACAACAAGTTTTTGTTCAAAGCTTATCCATTTCTGTACATTGATCATTGGGAATATATTATTAAATTATTGCTTGGGCTCGCCTCTCACATACTCCAGGTAATTCGAATATTATGCATAATGACTCAACGAAAAAGGCAAGCACCGATACAAAATTCCCTGATAGAATAATCGTGGCGATTACCGAACTCGTTTACAATTCTTGGCTTCTTTCCGGCTTGCAAAATGAGGAGATGTGGATCACATTCAAAAATTATATCTACTCCTTAATAAGTAAAGATGTGATTATCTCGTATTGGAGTGATATTTGCCATGAATTGACAACAAAATTGTTGACTGACCTCAAATGTTATGATGCTCCTCAACTCATCATTCAAGATAAACAAGATAAAGTCGAATACAATGATAGCTTCCTCATTATCAGTCATAACTATAACGTTCGAAGTACTTGGGATTCTTTGAAATATTGTTATTAAACTACTATTTCTAGGAAACGACATTCAATCAAGGAATAAATTCACACTGTTTTTACAGCCCTTCATTTTCAACATTTCGCAGGAGCAAATCCAATATTTATGGGGAAAGATGATAACAATGATGAATAAGATAAATAACGGGGTGCTTGCTTCTCCAGTAAATAATAGTGCAGCACAGCTCACTCCAAGAATTTCTTTATTGATCGCAAAGGGCATAAGAAATGTTATTACATTGCTTTTACAACTCGGAGCGCATTCCAAACCAAGAGATGAAGTTCTCCACTATCTTGAAGGACAAAATTTTAATGAGTACAGCATTGAGAATAAAAGAAAAATTGTGATTGAACATGATTACCAGTATTTTAGGACTCTGCTAAAGCAAATAAGTAAACTACTCTTTTGTAATTTCACTCACAATAAATTTTCAAATAGCAAAGTATGGAAAGATTGGGAGGAATGAGAAAAAGCCACCTCAGAATGCTACTCAGAGCGCAAAGTCCGATGAAGAAAAAGCTTTCAGAAGTTTCGGCCACTATAATGAAGCGGCTTCACCAAAACTCGTAAAAAGAGCACTTGATGAACATGCAAACAATGTGCTTGGTGGAGAGAGAGAGTATAGGTGGGTGGTAAAAACCGAGAAAATCCCATCAGGAGAATCACTCTTGAAGTTATTTGGAAAATTACTATTTGAAAATGCCACAGATCTTCGTCCTGAGTTTGAAGAAGTGAGACTGATGGCTATATCTACATTATGTCAGATTTTCACCAAAGCAAGCGGTCCATTTTTGGAGCCAACAGTAAAGAAGTTTTACCAAGTCTACTTGGACTATCTTGGTTCCTTCAGTTCTTGGACTCATTTCCAAAGTTTGTTGAAATCAAGCACAGAGTTGTTTTTGGTGAACCATCTTTCACATAATATTATTTTACAAAAACCACTGGTTACCAAATTGGCGGAATTCTACAAAAAGCCAAAGGGAGACGAAGTTTTCAAAGACAAGAAAGTGTTGAGAAGATCTTGCAACAAGCTCTGCAGTTCTCTCCTTTGCTTCTTCAATGATGAATCCGGACTGATAAACGAAGTGTACAGATATGATCGAAATGTGAAGGATATCTTTTATGAGCTTTTGGAACTTGCTTTCGAAAAAGACAAGGAAGCTTTCCTGCATCATATTAAAAGTCAGAAAGAAGAAGCTAAGATTCTTGCAAGATCAGCTTGGAACTTTATGATTTATTCCATTTTGGATTACAAGATTTCTTTATTTGTCAAGAAGTTTGATAAGAAAGCTGAATGGCTTGATAAATCCTCACCTATTTTGGTAATCTCTCTGGAGAATATTTTGACTAACTCTTTTCGCTTAGAATAATTTGGTGATTGATATCTTGTTGGTATTGGGAGAAATGTGTTTGACGAGATTAGATGAATGTGAGACATCAAATCAAATGTCAAACGATATTTTGGAGTCTGGTCGCATGATTATAGACAATATTTGTGAGTTTATTGAGGTCAGAATTAAAGAACCAGAGCACACAAAGCAAATCAGTTCAAAGAATATTGATAAAGAAGAGTTGGCAAGACAGAAAGAAGAAACAACAAAGCTGATATCTAGCTGCTTGGGAATATTACATACTTGGCTTTTGATTATCGTCCATCTTAAGGATGTCAATAGATTTGAACAAAGGTCAAATAATGAGCAGATTTATTCTGAGATTTTTGAGCAAGCTCTTAAGCTCCTCCAAAGCTGCCAACACATTGAGCCATTTTCAAGAAACATAAAGGGCATGATCTCCTCATTATTCAATCGCTTAGGCAGCATGAGTTTCAGTAAAAATGTTCCCTTCACAAGTTCTGTCCTCTTAAACGATGACCAATCCAAACAACAATCCTTGGACGAATGTAAGAGAGAAAACTCTTTGATGATTGAATTAAATAATTCTCCTTTGTAGTGATTCAAAAGTTTGAAGAAAAGTGTTTATTGTCAATTGGTGTTGGTGATGATACGATTTTATCATTCTATGATCTCCAAATTGAATCAACAAATGAAGGTAAGGTCAAGTTAATTTGAGAATAAACTAATCATTCCCAACAGTGTTGTTGTTGATGATAAGAAATACAGTGGGTAAATTTGCATGGTTCGGAGAATTATATTATAAACTGTTTTGCCCAACAAAGAAAGATCCTGAAGATGGTTTGAAGGATTTGGATCTTGTCAAAAGGGCATCTTCAGCAAAAGAAGAAGATTTAAAGCCAAGATTAATGAGTCATGATATGTTATTAAGTCCTCGTTCAGGCGGAGCGAATCAAGAGCTTGAATTGTTGTTACAACAACAATTTGAAGTTGAAGATCAATATGAAGAGACCTACAATAAAAACAAGGAAAAACAAAATCAAGAAAGGTCACTCGCTGAAACTCCAACAATCACCACCAGTGTTAGCAGCTATGACTCCGAAGAAGAAAAGTCCTTGGCCAAAATCAACGCAATTAAAATGTTTTTATCAAATACTGGCATTCTCACTCTGAAAGATTTGCATGATGTAAAGAAAATTTTTGAGAAATAGAATTTTAAAGTTTTTTGAAGCTGACACATATTCCTGTTGATATAACTACCAAGGAATCATTCAGAAAAATTGATCAAACTCCAACAAGATGTCAAATCCTTGTAATTTTTTTTTGAATTAAGAATTTCCTCTAATCTTAAAGACTTCGATATTTTATGTGTTGAAACCATCATCTGAGAGAATCGACGAATTTCCAAGATTTGACAACTTGTTCCAGAAATTTATTGAAGAGTTGGGAATAATTGTTGATGATTCAACATTAGAATTGGGGGCTCATGAGAGCATAAGAAGACATGTTTCACAATACAAGAAAGTGCTTTATGCTTCAAATCCTCTTTACGAGATTGTGTTTTCCCTTCCAAACCTGACAGCTGCATCTCAACCAAATTTCCCTGAAAACTTTACAGTTCCCCCAATCACGATCATTTGGAATGCTAAAGTCTTTACTCCCTACGAATCTTTCTACCCCTATATTATCAATCACTTTGATATCAGAGGATATAAAGTAAATGATGGATCTTGAAAGTCAAGCTAACTCTCTATTAGACTGCAATCGTTATCACTCCATTAAATGAAGGTTACTTTAATTTGAATGTTTTGAAGAAAGATTCTGGTATTTCTTTGATAGATTTCTCAAGTTAATTTTTCCTTCATAGACTTCATGATGTTCCCACCAGTGAATGATTTTATTTGTTCAGCTCATATGTTGGCCAATGTTGTTTTGCAGACAGTGATAAGCATTCATAAAGAATATCAGCTCCGTCAACAAGATTTATATTACCATGAGGCAGTACTTGGAAAGATATTCGATAGAAAAGCGTATTTGTGAGCCCAATTATTCAAAGTTAATCTTTAATTATAGGTATATTTCGCATTTGATTTCATCATACAAAACGAAAGAAGATAGTTCTTGGGAACTGCTGAAAGCATTTTTTAATGCCCCAAAGCCAGCTAATAAATAAACACTAACTTTTTATGTATGTATAATTAATTGTTCTTGTATTCTCTTTAAGGTGTTGAATTTTTGTTATAAATTTATTGAGTTATCTTTCAATTTCTCTTTCACCAACCATTACAAGAGAATCATGATATGAACATAGTACAAATTTAATTCTGAAAATAAATTAAGAGTTCCATCCAGATAATTCTTCATCTTCTGACTCATCATCTTTCTTTTTGAATGTCAATGGGACATAATCAGAAGTTTTCTTTAATTCTTCAAAATTTAAAGGCTTATCATCATCGTCTTGTTGTTTTGGGGCAACTTTAATAGGTTCTTGGACTTGGACTTGGGGTTGGGGTTTTTCTTCAGGTTGTTTTGGTTTTGCAGTCCAGACTGGCTTTTTGGTTTCCTTATCATCAGTTTTATTAAAACCTAGAGGATCGCTGTTGCCAGTTTGGATGATTTCTTTCTTGACAGCAGGCTTTTTAACTTCTTCTTTTTTGACTGTTGAAGCGGTAGAAGAAGAATCGAGACTATTTTTGAAAAGGAAACTTTTGGGAGAAGCTTGGTTGGTATCTTTACTTTTTCCAACAGTTTTGAAAGCACTATCATTATCATCATCCTCATCTTCATCGTCAAATAAAGCCTTTTTATTCTTTGCCTTATTTTTATTCTCAGTACTTTCCGTTGTTTCTTTTTGAGAACTTTTCACAACATTTGCAGTTCTTTGGACAGGCTTTTTGGGTTTTTCTTTTTCTTCATCCTCTTCGCTGTCTAATTCAAGAGCTGGCTGGTAATTGAGAAGGGTAAGAGGGCCTCTTGGTTCAGAATCATCTTCTTCTTCATCAGAGTCATCGTTGTTGTTGTTACGTTTCACTTCTTCCTTTTTCTGAATCTGGTATTGTTGAGATGGATCTGTGGAAGAAAGAACTTTGCCACTTTGATCAATAACTTTTTGGATAATTTTTTCTTTAGCATCAAATGGGTATCTCCAAAACTTGGGGAATGATTAGGTAACTCCTTCTAGGCGGGAAAAAGGTACTTTGATGGTTTTATCTCCAGCAGCAGTGATCATCAACTTTTTGCTTTCAAGATAAATCATTTTATGAAGATCGTTTGTATGAGCTTTATTCACATCTATGAGAGTTAAAATTTCTGAGCAAAGGAGGGGATTACGGAAAGCAACTGTTGTGAGCGTATTGACAATTGCGACGTTTCCTTCACTATTCGCAATATACATTTCCTTTCTTTCTGGGTTGAATTGAATACCCCTCACGTTTTTCAAGGTCTCAAATGACCCTGTAATATTACTAAATTTCTCCTTTCCTGCTCTTCCAATTTCATAGATGACGACAATCCCTTGGTTTGAGCCTGAAAAGAGCATATTTCTTAAAGGATCAAAGCATAAAGTTTTGACAAAGTTTTCTCTGCTATATGTGATTGTATGTAATAGTTGTAACTCTCCCTAAATGAGATGAGTTTTAGAGAAAGATGAATATACCTCAGAACTGTAGATAAAAACAGAACCAACAACGTCTGCAACAAAGAATCTTCGACTCTGGTGATCTGGGAGCATGCAAGTCAAAGCATGTGAATGCGTTTTCTCTGCAATTTTTCCTTCTTCATTGATAACATCAGTTTTGATGATAGATTTATCCAAAGAGCAAGATATCAAGTATCCTGTATTAGGGAGGACAATCATTCCCTTAACAGCTTGATTATGGCAAAAGACTTTGCAAAACTAGAGAGAAAGGTTATTTCTTATGCACATATCCAACCAAAGTACTTCATGATGAGTGTTAAAATCATCTTCAATTTTATGGCAGATCATTTGACCAGAAGCGAAACCAATGACCAGAAAGGGAGTTGTCTGATCTAAACAAATAGTAGTGGCTTCAGATTCGAAACTTTTTTTCCAGACTTTGGTGAACTCCAAACTATTTACAGGATTTTCTTTGTAAAGCAAGACACTGCTGACCTCTTCTTTGCTTTTAGCACTTGACATATTGCTGATCAATGCTCCAAACTTTGAGACAACGCTTGTTTCAGTTAAGAGAATAAATAAAAGTCCTTTCTGCGGGATGTAAATAAAGTCTTGGACCCCTCTTGGGAAATTTTGGATTTCACTCAACTGTTTCATCAAAGTCAAACTATCAACTTTCATATGTCTATCGATCTAAATCAAGTTATTCTCGGAAACGTTTGGTGAAGAACCTCTAGGAATTCTTTAAAATCTGTGTCATTAAGGACATCCCTTCTTGAAGCAAGAACCTGGAAGTTGCTTGGTGATGAAAGTTCTTGTTTAAAAAATTTACGTTGAAATATTTTTCAAGTTCATCTCTTCTTTTGTCGAGAGCTTCACCAAATAATTGGAAGATACTTTTAGCAGGGAGAAAAGGGATATCATTAATTTTTCTGGCAAGTTTTTTATGCATTTCTTCAATTTCTTTGAATCTTTTTTCTAATTTCCACGTTTTGGTATTATTTGCCATGATTTCAATGTTATAGTGAACTGCAGAGCCCTTTTTTTCATAGTCGACAATTTCAATCTATTGAATTATAGGAGAATAAGTTGAGCTTTCTACTGTCAAAAGAACTGGAAGTGATCCTTGCATGAATAAAATTTATTTTCAACTTTTTAACAGAGAAATATACCTAATTATATGAAACATGTTTGATTGAAAAAATGTTTCCTTAAACTATCCTTCGGGATAGATAAATACAAATAACTCGAATTCCCATTTTAAAAAAATCTCTTTACAAAAAAGATATCTCTGAATGTCAACATTATTGAGAGAATATTAAATCGCAAGAGAGAGAGAGAGAGAGCTAAATATAAGTTTTTGATGCTAAGAAAGAATTTAAACAAATTACTAAAAACATTTATCCCGCAATATAAATTTTCCCTCAAAAACATTATGCAATCTGCTGAAGAGCCTACTTACATTGAAACCAAGACCCGCATCATGTCAATTGATTGCCGCAAAGCTTTCAATGGACTGGACGATAAAGAAAAGCACTACAGTTACTATTTTTCAAGAGCCTCCTGGGAAGGAGCCAAGATCTGTTACTTCCAAAGATCTTACGAAGCTCCTGCATTGTTTTATGTGATCAACAAGATCTTTTCACTTCAAAGCTTCGAAGAAGTCAAGAGTACTAGTCTAAAGAATGGTTTGAGCGAAGAAGAATGGAGCCAATTGACCGCCTACTTGGCAGGCTTTTTGCAAAACTGTGGAAACTACTTTAGCTTTGGCGATAACAAGTTCATTCCTCAACTCTCTCAAGAAAAGTTCTGGGCTTTTATCAAAGGATCTGAAGCCTACAGAGTTGAGCCCCAAAAGATTGAAGATGTTTGGAGAAGCATTGAGACTGAGATTTATTCATATAAGAAGCCTTATGGAGAAATCGGATTTAGCGATAATGGATGTCTTTCATCCTATTATTCTCCCAATATGACCAAAGCTGACTGCAAGTTTGTTCAAGACTTTTTGGAATCAATTTCCATGTCTGCTTTAAACACTAGAGTTATCAAGGTTAATGATGACTTTTACAAAGTTTTGGTTTGCAGTTATGCCTCAGGAGGAAAGGTCTATGAGTACAACAACAAGAAGATCAGCGTTATCTTCGGAGACTTTAGCCCCTTTATGGACAAATTGATTCACAACTTGAGAGAGAGTAGACAATACGCTGCCAATGATAACCAAAGAGAAATGCTTGACCAATATATTCAGCACTTCCACAGTGGTGATATCAATAAGCACAAGGAATCCCAAAGAGCATGGATCAAGGATAAGAACCCTATTATTGAAACTAACATTGGTTTTATTGAAGTTTACTTGGATCCTATGAGAGTTAGAGCTGAGTTCGAAGGTTTCGTTGCTGTTGTTGACAAAGAACAAAGCAAGAAGCTCAGCAACTTGGTCGAAAATGCCGAAAAAATTATTGAGAATTTGACCTGGCCTAAGGAGTTTGAAATTGATAAATTCTCAAGACCTGATTTTACTTCCCTTGATGTTTTGAGTTTCGCCTGCTCTGGAACTCCCGTCGGAATCAACCTCCCCAATTATGATGACATCACCAAGACTGAAGGTTTCAAGAATGTTAACCTCGGAAACTGCTACCCTAAGCCCAAGAAAGAGTATATTCTCTTCTCAAAGGATGAAGATAAGGAGTACCAAATCAAGTACAATGATGAGTCTTTGTTTGTTATTGTTGCTTTACATGAGCTCCTTGGCCACGGAACTGGCAAGTTGTTTGTCCGCAACAAGGACGGAACCTTCAACTTCGATAAGGCCAACCTTAAGCATCCTCTCACTGGTGGAGAAATTACCACTTTCTATGAGCATAACGAGACCTGGGGATCCAAGTTTGGAAAGATCTCCAGTGGATTTGAGGAATGCAGAGCTGATTCTGTTGCTTTGTATTTGTCTTGTTTCAAGGAAGTCATGGCCATCTTGGTGCCTGGCAGAGAAAGTGAATGGGATGATATTGTTTACACTGGTTGGCTTGATATTGCTCTTTCTGGTCTCAAGGGCTTACAATATTATTCAGTTGAAACCTCCGAATGGGGTCAAGCTCACATTCAAGCAAGTTATGTGATTTTGCAAGTTTTGATCGAAGCTGGAAATGGATTTATCAAGATTGAAGAAACGGAAAAAGATGGAAAGCCCTACTTGTACTTAACTTTAGATAGAAACCAGATCTACACCACTGGTAAAAAAGCTATTGGAGATTTCTTAAGAGTAAATATGACCCTTTTGATATGAATTATCTAATCTTGAAACAATAGAAACAACAAATTTATAAGTCAACAGCCGATGTTGAAGGAGGAACGAAATTCTTCCAGGAATATTCCAAGGTGAATGAGACATTCTTGAGATACAGAAAGATTGTGGTTGAGAATAAGCTGCCAAGAAGATTGGAACTTCAGCATGATGTTCTCCTCAAGCCAAATGGTCAATTTGAATATGTTGATTTTGAAGAGTCATTTGAAGGAATAATTAAATCCCAATTGGTCCATTACAGAGACTCCTTTGAAGATGTCTACTATGTCTGGAAGGAACACAGAGATGATTTTAGATTAAAGCATTAACTTTATAATGTGATATGAAAATTTGATAGACCGGGAAATGAGATTGATCTTTAAGAAAATACCTGAATAATAAATTTATTCTCCATCAAGATAATTTTCTTTTATACACGTAGATAATGAATGAAATAATATTTTGGAGCGCCAAAACTATAAAAGCGAGATCGAAATTTATTGTATTATATAATATTTTAAGATTTTATTATTTTACTCCATGTCAACTGAGAAGCCAAACTATATTGATTTGAAAGCCCCAATTTCGAGAATTGATTGCGAGCATGCTTTCAATAAATTGGATACTAGAGAAAAACTCTATGCTTACCATTTTTCAAGAGCATCATGGGAAGGATCCAAGATTTGTTACTTTGAGAGATCATACGAGTCCCCTGCTCTCTTTTATTTGTTTATGAAGATCTTTTCCCTTCAAAAAGTCGAAGAAGTGAAAGACGAGGCTTTGAAGAATGGTTTAGACGAAGATGAATGGAAAAAGCTTACTGCTTATATTGCAGGATTTTTGCAGAACTGCGGTAATTACTTTAGTTTTGGTGACAATAAGTTTATTCCCGACATTCCCAAAGAAAAGTTTTTGGCATTTGTGAAGTCTACTGAGGTGTACAGATTGGAGCCCCACAAGATTGACGATCTTTGGAATAGCGTTGAAAGTGAATTATATGCCTATACCAAGCCATTCAGTCAATTGGGATACAGAGATGATGAGTGCCTTTCATCATATTATTCTCCCAACATCACCAAAGCTGATATTGATTTCATTCAAGAATTCCTTCTTTCCATTGGAAGCAGTCCTCTTAACACTAGAGTCATCAAATTAGATGATGGTTCTTTCCAAGTTTTGGTCTGCAGTTATGTGTCTACAGGAAAGGCCTATGAATACAAGGGAAAGAAGATTAGCGTTATTTATGGAGACTTTAGCTCTTTTATGTATAAAACAATTTATCACTTGAAGGAAGCCAAAAAGTACGCTGCTAATGATAATCAAAAAGCAATGATTGACGAATACATTGAACATTTCAGAGCTGGAGATGTCAATAGACACAAAGAATCTCAGAGAATATGGATCAGAGACAAGGGCCCAATCATCGAAACCAATATCGGATTCATTGAAGTGTATTTGGATCCCGCAAAAGTTAGAGGAGAATTTGAGGGATTCGTTGCTGTTGTTGACAAGGAGAAGAGTGAAAAATTAGGCAATCTCGTTTCGACTGCTGAAACATCTATTGCAAACCTCCCTTGGGGAAAAGACTTTGAAATCGACAAGTTTTCTAAGCCTGACTTTACTTCTTTGGACGTTTTGAGCTTTGCTTGCTCTGGAACACCAATCGGAATTAACCTTCCCAATTATGATGACATTACCAAGACTGAAGGTTTCAAGAATGTCAACCTCGGGAACTGTTATCCTAAGCCAAAGAAAGACTTTATCCAGTACACTAAAGAAGCTGATATTGACTCTATCATAAAATACAACGAAGAGGCTGTTTTCGTTACCGTTGCCTTGCACGAACTTCTTGGTCACGGAACAGGAAAGCTTTTTGTAAGAAACAAGAATGGAGAATTCAACTTTGACAAGAGCAATTTGAAACACCCTTTCACTGGCGGTGAAATTTCAACTTGGTATGAAGAAGGTGAGACTTGGGGCTCAAAATTCGGAAAGATCTCAAGTGCCTACGAAGAATGCAGAGCTGACTCAGTTGCTCTCTATTTGTCTTGTTTCCCTGAAATTTTGTCAATTTTGCTTCCAGGAAGAGAGCAAGAATTTGACGATATTGTCTACACTGCATGGCTCAATATGGCTTCTGCAGGCTTGAAGGGACTTTTGTTCTATTCTGCTGATACCAAGCAATGGGGTCAAGCCCATATTGCTGATAGATATGCTATTTTGCAGGTTTTGTTAGAAGCTGGAAACGACTTTGTCAAGATTGAAGAAACTGAAAAAGATGGAAAGCCCTACTTCTATTTCACTTTGGACAAGAGCCAAATCAAGACAACAGGAAAGAAGGCCATTGGTGACTTCTTGAAAGTAATCAATTTCTTTTAATATGATTGACTTAATTTTTCTAAATAGAAATTGCAAGTTTACAAATCAACTGGCGATAATGTTGAAGGAACCAAGTTCTTTGAAAGATATCTCAAGGTCGAAGAACCTTTCTTGAAATACAGACAAATTGTATTGGACAACAAATTGCCAAGAAGGATTGAACTTCAAGATGTAGTCGTATTGACCCAGCATGACCACATTTTTTATGTCAAGTTCCCAGAGTCTTTCGAAGGAATAATTCAATCAAAGGTTGCAAACCACAAAGATTCCTTCGAAGACGTCTATCCTATCTGGAAAGAATATAGAAATAACTTTAGACACAAAGCATAAAAAAAATTAATATTATCTATAACTATATAATTTCACAAATACTTCTGATAATAAATTTAAATTTGGTCATTTGAATTTAATTTACTCGTTGGTGATCTTTTTGAAAAAAATGAATCCGCAAAAAGAGACAATAGTTATTGATAAGGACCATTATTACAAAACATACATGGAACAGAGACAGAAGCTCCATGTTAATCTGGTCCAACAACTTCACCTTCGAGCAGAAGCCAAGAAAAACCATATTCTGAGCAAATCAAATGAAATTATTGATAAATTCAACAACTATCGTGACGAGTTTTTAAAGAACATGCCAGCTGAGCTCAAGACCCTCAAGGTTAAAGACTACATCAACCAAAGTGATGGCACTCTTCAAGTTTTCTTGAAGCAGGCCGACAGTGAAGAAGGGATGAGCAATTTGTACAAGCTTTTCCAACATGAATTTGAGAAAGCTAATAACCATCAAGCACAGAAGCCAACAGAGAATTTTGTGTATAATAATAACAACAACCATGATAAGCAGAATTCAGAACAGGACGATACTGTATTAGAGTTTATAGACAGTATAAAAGAGAATCCTCATCAAAAGGCAAAGTTTGATCTTGAATCAAATAAACCTTCAGCCATGAAGTCAAAGGTGAAAACTGTGGCTACACCGCTGAAGAGCACTAAAAAGAGAAAGTTTGATCAAATGACTTCAGCTGGAAAAGAGAATAATAATCTCGGACTTCTTTCTAAAAGCAAGGCTATTAATGGGAATGGCACAGCTAAAAAAGTACTTTTAGAAAAAACAAACACCATGAAAATACAACCAATTCCAAGCCAAAATAACCCTGACTTGAATAAATTGACTGCCTCTCCCAACAAAAGACCTTGGATGCCTTAACACTTTTTTTGTTTTTTCTTTTGATTGTTTTATGAATTTATTCATATATTACTTGAATATTTCATCGTTTGATGTTATCGTGTACAAATAGATGGGACATATTGTGTTTTTACAAAATTTAATTTATGAATCTTGATCCCCCGCTCTCAAAGTCTTTTGAATTCTTAGTATGATGATGATGGTGATGGAGTATTTTTTTGAGACAAATCAAAATAATTTGTTGTTCTACTGTGAATTTTGGATAGAGTAAGAGATGAACATAATACAATAAGAGTAAAAGATGATTATGATTACGTCAGAGTTGTCTAAGGAATTTATTTTGAAATTAAATTTAGACTAAATTTCTATAGAAGGTCTTTTATGTCCTGATGGGGCCTATTTTTTAGCTTCAATAATTTTGGGGACAAATTTCAAGACTCTCATTCAAGAATTCCAAGTTTCGGAAATTTTTAGTTTGTTTAGGGAAATAATTTTGGTTCTATTGGAAATTGAAAGTTCTCTAGAACTTTTTGGAGAGGAATTATTTATTCTCAAATGTTGAATAAAGCAGTTTTTTTTTTGTGAAAAAATTTTTTTATAGGAAAATTTGTTGAAAATAAGCATGGAAAGCGTTGTTAAAATTTTTTTCAGCGTTAGAGTGAGGTTTTTAGGCAACTTTGAGGAATAAAAATAATTATAATGAGTCCTTAATTCTATTGGAGCTTTAAACAATAATGAGCATTCACCACAAATAGGAGATTTTCAAGTTATGGGTTGTTGAACCTCGAGAAAAACGGAGAGAAAAGTCTGAATTTAATGGACACTGGCTAAACCTCCCCCAGAAAATCAAGCTTTAAACAAAAACAGCTAAAAAACCTGGTCTAAAATAAATTAATTTAGCTAGGGATAAAGTTCAAAATTAATTTGGAAAATTTGGAATATTCGATAATCCATAAAAATCCCTCTATGTCCACCCCGGGGGCTCAAAGCACAGGCACTTGTAAGTTTTGTGAGAAATCATGAGTGTTCTTGAGGTTTTCGAACGCTATTTGTGATATTTTATGAGAAATTTCGAAAAGTAGTTTTCACAATTCTAGAAATTAAATATGGCCGCTCTCTAGAAATCGTTGGTTTAAAAAACCTTATCTTGACGTCTAGAGTGAAATTATATTTTTATTTTTTGAAGGACTTAAATGCCTGCGCACGAAATATAAAATTATTATTAAAACTTTTTTTCAAAAATGCTGAAACAACTCTTTAACCTTCAACTTCAAAAAGCTGCTGCTACCTTTGCCGGCCGTAATCCCGGGTTTTCAAACATGCTGGCAAGCTTAGCCGCACCAAAATACAATGTCACTCTCAGTGGAGCTTCAGGAAATCACATCATGAACATGAAACTTTATGACGTGAAGCCCGACGAGCCAGTCCTTGACCCAGAGGAGCAACCAGGCTACTACAATGTCTATGACGAAGATGAATTCCCCGAGGAAGAAAAGGAGCACCATCCTGAACCAGATATTGGCAGAAAAATCGAATCTCCCTTAAATAAACCCAGCCCAAAGAATGAACCAGAACATAAACCTAAGGGCCCTCTTGGCGAAGAAGTTCTTTAAATATTACAAGTCATTTAATTTATGAGCTTGATTCCTAATCTCTACACTACTTTGTCTATTAACTTCATGATTAGGTTTCTAAATAGAAAGGAATAACCCTTTATATTGCTGTTATGTAAAATACTAGTATACCATAACACTTTCAAACTTTTCTTCCCAATCAATATTTTATAGAGTATCATTCCATCTTGAGTATATTCGCTGGTATTTTTAAGGTAAATCTTTACTGAAAAAAACAAAAAAACCTTCCCATTTTGGAAATATAAGTTAGGAGATTTGTTATGATAAAGTGAAAAGAACTCACTCACTGCAAGTATGAAAAATTCAGATAAATATTTATTATTGTCTTATTTGAAATTAAAAAAATATGTGTCAATCTTTTCTTGATGAAATCTCAATTTCTTG
>Ga0182738_1002747_pt1 | contig 20684 bp, 15 predicted proteins | sample eDN5th30CBELigMG_FD_128876 | JGI IMG/M metagenome (GOLD analysis project Ga0182738, IMG submission 128876) | Enriched Miracle-Growth compost microbial communities from Emeryville, California, USA - eDNA 5th pass 30_C BE-Lig MG (version 2)... ... | reverse complement strand
CAGTTGCGGATGCGTTGCTGTGATGATTTCTTCATTGAGCATCCTTTAGGTCCTTATTGTTTGCTGACTTAAGATTAACCTAATCAACGCATTCGTGACTCTATTCATGCAACAACGCCGTTTTATAATTCAACCATTTGGCATGTCCGTCTGCGAAGGCAATATTCACGCCGCCGAGATGCCGATCTGTATTGCAGTCTGCTCTTTGTGGTTCGCCATATTGGGCATCTGCCATAGTTCTTCCATTAAATGTACATGCGCCTGGAATATACATTGATGTTCCCGCTATACCACCATGTGGCGCGGTCGAATCTGCGGCGACTCGCGTCAGCACATATTGACCAGCATCCATAATCATAAAATTTTCGGAAGGTCTACTCACTTGCGCCATTTTTATCAAAGCAGAAGTGGGACCAATAACGTAATAACTGACGCCATAATTTGTTACACGGAGTCCTTTAACAACATTCCCCTGAAATTTCGATGAAGGGCATCGGAAAATCTCAATGTTTTTGACATAGGGATAAATGGTAGATTGCCAATACCAACGCCCCGCTGCATCAGACCAGCCGGTTTCCGGCACTCTGCCATCCTCGTGGTAATTAGACGGATACGTCTCATCATAATCCTGCACATACATCATGACTCCCAATCCCATCTGTTTCAAATTGCTCAGGCACGAAGTCCGCCGCGCGCTTTCTCTGGCTCGGGCAAATACCGGAAACAAGATTGCTGCCAATATTGAAATAATGGCAATGACGACCAATAATTCTATCAAAGTAAACCCACGTTTGTTATATCGTTTCATCATCTCTCCTTAAAAAAGTACTTTTGCGTTGCTACGCTTATAATTATACCCCTTTAACTGTTTTCTTAAACGCAAAGATCGAACCATTGATTATGAAATCGGACCTTTTTAGAAAAGCTCGCGAAATTGCCCCGGCGTCTCGCCGGTGTGGCGTTGGAAGACGTTATTAAAGTAGGAGGGATTTTTGAATCCCAGAAAGCCGGCGATGGCGGCGATGGTCCAGTCAGAATCGCGTAAAAGTACTTTTGCTTCGGCGATGCGGTAATCGGTGAGAAACTGCACGAAGGATTTGCCGGTGGTAGCGCGCACGCGGCGGATGAACTGGGTGCGCGAGAGAAACATGCCGTGCGCCACGCTTTCCAGCGTCAGCGGCTGGTTGAGATGGGTTTGCACATAATGCAGCAATTCGGCGCCGAAATCGGCTGATTTCTCCGGCTTAAGCAAGGGACGCGCGGTGGGACCAGGATTGATGTAATGCCCGGCCTCCAGCTGGCGTTGCAACGATTTGAAGAAAGCGGCCAGCAGATCAGCGCCGATACTCCGGGCGTTTTTCCCGTCATCGATGAATTCGTCCAACAGCAACGCAAACATTCCCGCCAGCCGCGCATCCTTAAAGAGGTAATTTTCGAGAAAGCGCACGCGGCTCAGCTCCGGCCCGGAATGGGTGATAAAACATTGCACGGCGTGCGGATGCAGGATGATATTTAGCAGATCACAGGAGAGATTTGCCGCGTGATAGCGCAAGGTTCTGCCGTCAGGCTGCGGGATGCCGGGCGGAATGAGGAGAAAATATCCCTCGCCGCAACGCACCGCATAATGACCTATTTGAAAATCGATGCCGCCGTTGAGCACACACACCATCTTGCTGTTTTCCCATTCGCCCAACCCCGCTTCCGGCCACATGGCGCGCTGGCTGCGCACGTTGCCGTAATAACGCCGGTTGCGCACGATGACACGTTCGCCGGCGATTTTGCGCCGCGATAATTTGACGCCGTCGGGCATATGCGCGGCGCTCATTTTAGGACGAGCGATGATGAACCGTTCACCGCCATCATGTTGCGACCAGGGAATTAACTGGCGATGTAATGCTTCGGCCAACATCAGGAAAAATTTACCGGTTTTCGGAGATTGGCATTAACGTTTATCCCCATACTTTGGTATCCTTATAGTGAAATTCTTTACGGTTTTTGTTTGCAATTATGTCCAACTCTCGATTCGGTTCATTGATCACCGCCATGGTGACGCCGTTCACATCCACCGAAGCGGTGGATTATCCCCGCGCCGAAGCGCTTACGGCCCGCCTTCTGGAAAATGGTTCCAGCGGGCTGGTGGTCAGCGGCACCACAGGTGAAAGCCCCACCCTAACGCCCAGCGAAAAGCTGGAATTATTTCGTGTGGTGAAAGCCGCCGCCGGCGATGCGCCGGTCATCGCCAACACCGGCGACAACGAAACGGCCTTTTCGGTGGAACTATCGAGACAGGCCGAACAAATCGGCGTGGATGCGATTCTACTGGTGGTGCCTTATTACAACAAGCCCAGCCAGGAAGGATTATACCGGCATTTCAAGACCATTGCAGAAGCCGTGGAGATTCCCTGCATTCTTTATAATGTCCCGGGCCGCACCAGCAAAAATGTCAATCCCGAAACTATCGCCCGTCTCGCCGAAATCCCCAATATCGTGGGCGTGAAAGAGGCTGGTGGCGATATGGCGCAGGTCGCCAAAACACGTGCCGCCACCGCGGATGCTTTCAACATTTACAGCGGCAACGATGCCGACACCTTGCCCATGTTGCCGCTGGGATGTTGTGGCGTTATTTCCGTGATCAGCCACATCGCCGGGCCGCAGATGCTGCGCATGATGGAGGCCTTCTGGCAGGGCGACATGGAAACGGCGCGGCACATTCATCTGCAATTGCTGCCGGTGGTGGAGGCATTGTTTCCGCCCACCAGCTCCAATCCGGCGCCGGTAAAAACCGGTTTGAGATTGCAGGGATTTGATTGCGGCGGATTGCGGTTGCCGCTGGTGGAAACCAGTGAAGCCGAAGACAAAGCGCTGCAAACCGCCATGCAGGATGCCGGATTGCTGTAAAAGTACTTTTTTTATGAACACCCAGCGGATCATCGCCGAAATCGCCGACGAAGTCAGCCAATGCACCAAATGCCGTCTGAGCGAAACCCGCACTCTCGCCGTTCCCGGCGAAGGCAGCGTCACAGCACGCATCATGTTCGTGGGCGAAGGCCCGGGGCAACGCGAGGATGAATCCGGACGTCCCTTCGTGGGGCAGGCTGGAAAATTGCTCAACCAGTTACTGGAACAGGCCGGCATCACGCGGGAAGATGTGTTCATTACTAACATTGTCAAATGCCGTCCTCCGCAGAACCGCGTGCCGCTGGCTGATGAAGTTATTGCCTGCAATGATTATTTGATGGCGCAGATCGCCAGCATCGAGCCCAAGTTCATCTGCCCGCTGGGCGGTGCGTCACTGAACACGTTGCTGGGGCCGGAACTCAAAATCAGCAAGGTGCGCTGTCAGGTTTTTCGCAAAAGCGGCATTCTGTATGTGCCGCTCTATCATCCCGCGGCGGCCCTGCATCGCGGCGCATTGCGCGAAACGTTATTTGAGGATATTTCGAAACTGAAAGAACTCATCGAACGCGACATCCGCGAGGATGAAATTACCGATCTCAGCCCGCCGCTGGAGAAAAGTACTTTTACGGTGAGTTCGGGTAAAATCCAGAAGGGCGAAGAACCGAGGTTGTTTTAGGACATTCGAAAATGCAGTAGCGTAATCCCCTCTCCCTGTCAGGGAGAGGGTTAGGGTGAGGGTCATTTTGCAGAGGTAAAAGTACTTTTAGCTGTGATTGTTACGTCCATCGCCCCTCACCCCAGCCCTCTCCCCGCCGGGGAGAGGGAGTTAAAACATAGAAGTTTAGAGCATTAAAACGCTCTTTGTTATTTACACAAAAGTTGTATATTTAGGAGTTACACATTTATGAATTCAGATCAGATCAACATTATTCCCCTGGGAGGCGTTAATGAAATCGGCAAAAACATGATGTTATATGAATATAACGATCGCATTTTGATTGTCGATTGTGGCGTCATGTTTCCCGATGAGGAAACGCCCGGCGTGGATTTAATTATTCCCGATTTCACCTATTTGCGCGAAAATGCTGACCGCGTGGAGGCCATTGTGCTGACCCACGGCCACGAAGATCACGTGGGCGCGATGGCATTTTTACTGGCGGATTTTCCCGATATTCCCATTTACAGCACCGCGTTGACGCTGGGCATTATGGGCGCACGCCTGCGCGAATCGCCGGTCAATGTCAAAACCCTTAACACCCACGAAGTGACGCCGGGCGATATCGTGCAAATTGGCCCGTTTGAAGTGGAATTTATTCGCGTCGGCCATTCCATTCCCGACGCTTGCGGCCTGGCCATCACCACCGGCGCCGGCACCATCATTCAAAGCGGCGATTTCAAATTCGACCAGATGCCAGTCGATCACAAATTGCCCCAGTATTCGCGCTTCGGCCATTACGGCGAACAGGGCGTGTTGGCATTATTATCCGACACCACCAATGCCGGCCGACCCGGATTAACCGGTTCCGAAAGCTCGGTGCGGCCCGGCCTGGAACGCATCTTCGCCGACGCCCCCGGCCGCATTTTCGTGGCCAGCTTCGCCTCCAACATCCACCGTGTGCAGCAAGTGCTGGATGTGGCAGAATTATACGGCCGCCGTGTCGCCGTGACCGGCCGTTCCATGGTCACCATCACCGGCATTGCCACTGAACTGGGATATTTGAAACCGCCCAAACCCACCATCCCCATCGAAGAAATCGATCAATATGCCGATCACGAACTGGTGATTCTGCTGACCGGCTCACAGGGTGAGCCAATGGCGGCGCTCTCCAAATTGGCCAGAGGCCAAAACCGCTTTGTGGAACTGCGCGAAAACGATTCGGTAATTCTCTCTTCAACGCCCATTCCCGGCAATGAATCGGCCATTTTCAAAGTGATCAACGCGCTCTGTATGAATGGCACACACGTTTATCGCGCACCGCATGATCCGGTGCACGTGTCAGGCCACGGCAACAAGGAAGACCTCAAAATGCTGCTCAATCTGGCGCAACCGCAATTTGCCATCCCCTATCACGGCGAAGCGCGCCACGCCTTGTCCTATATGGATTTGTGCGAGGAAGCTGGCTATGACAAGGATCAAATTCCCTGGTTGCAATTGGGCGATGTGCTGACCATCAGCAAAGACGGCTGGGACATCGAGGAACAGGTCACCGCCGGCAGCGTGCTGGTGGATGGACTCACCGTGGGCGATGTCGGCAATTCCGTATTGCGTGATCGCCGCCATTTAGCCGATGACGGCGTGATCGTGGTGACGGTGATTATCGATAAGAACAGCAGCGCCATTCTGGAAGGCCCGTCCATCACCCAACGCGGTTTTCTGCATCAACCCAATGCGGAAGAATTCCTGCAAGAAGCCAGCAAGAAAGTGCGCGACCGCCTCAAATCCACCAAAAAGACGCAGGGCGATGCGCAAGGCATGTCCCGCGCCGTGAAAGAAACCCTGGCGGATTTATGCTGGACCAAAATGCGCCGCCGCCCCATGATTTTGCCGACGGTTTTGGAAATGTAAAATGCAGGGTTTTGAAGGATAGATTCAAAGTGAAGCCGGAGCAAAAGTACTTTTGCTCCGGCTTTTTGATAAATAATCCAAGTTGTTACCTACAAACATCACTCCCGCGAAAGCGGGAATCCCGTGCTTGCGGCCTATTTAAAAGTACTTTTGTTAAGCTGAATGGTAAATTACGCCTTCGTCGGAGTTATTAAAATGCGCAAAATCACCTTTTCATTATCGCTTATCGTCCTATGCAGCTTGTGCATCAAAAGTTTTGCCGTTCCTGATGTCACGCTGGTGCCGCAGGTCATGACTCCGTATGCTGATTTTTTAATTCCTCAGAAAGATGGCGCTCAGTTTTGGACGGACAAGCCGGAACATGGCTGGACGGTGACGAAAAGGAAAAATAATCGTATAGGATACCGCACCACTGGCGTGGTTCAATGGCTTGATAGTGACACGCATCATATTTTGAATCGTTCGTTTTTGCCAGTGTGGAGTTATCGAAACGCATACGGAGTTGCATCTGTGATGGCGGACATTTCTCATAGCGACAATATTATTGCTTCTCTACGAAGAGATGATGATTCCGCTAATTACGATCCCACGCTTTATTGGACCGACTCACAAACCGGCGCAAAGCTGCGCCAGTTTTCCGATATCACCTATCCCTTTGTCTTTTCGCCGGACGGAAAGTACTTTGCGGCCACAATAGAAAATCCCAAAACGGATAAATATGCCTTGTGCATTATCTCTGTTCCTCATGGCAACATGATCAAACAAATTGATATAGCGGGTTACCCTTGGAATCTTCTGTGGAGCAACGATTCACAAACACTGGTTTGTGTTACAGGAACTTCTTCCTCACAGACAACCAACACATTAAGAATGTGGGATGTTAATGGTTTTCATCAAACATATAGTAGAAGTTGGGCGGGAGGAATCAGCAGTGTTTCCTTTGATTCCGAAAATATGTTGCAAGTGGTGAGTAATCCGGATGGTGACAGCAGCAAGACTGAATTGCGCACCTGGAGATCGAATGGAGCATTTTATACATTTCGCAAACTTGACTCCAGTCCCTATCGTTGTTCTGTGGCAGGGTATCTAAAAAATGGATCCAGGTTAATGAGGAGTTTTTCCCGCAATGGCCCCGATCATCAATTCGTCTATTTTCTCCTTGACAAAATCGCACAGCCGAAGCGCTTAACGGCAAAGGAACTCAAAAATCCGGAAATTACCGGGCTCATCAAGGCATTTGAACATGACCCGCCGCCACCTTTAACAAAGGACGATTTTGCAAAACTCTACTCAACAAAGTCGCTTCGAATCACAAATGGCAAAGTCTTGGCAGCGGACGGCAGCCACACTTTTGATGTCTTGAGCGGCCAAATGCTGAATGCATACAAACCCGTTCCTCCGGGAGCGACAGCCTTCGACATTTCGCCTAATGGCAAATACTTTACTTCCGCCGGCGCTAATGATCCGATGACATTCAAGGAAGCAATTTGGGGTCTCTGGAATATCAGTAACGCGAAACCGCGTTGGCAGGAACGGTTGAAGAAGAACGCGCCAGGAGTCGAATGGAACCAATATGCAAGACGCGGCAGAACTTGGACAGGTCAATTAACCTTTTCGCCTAACAGCCAGAGAATCGCATTGAGCGGTAATTTGAATCATCCCGCGTTGGCGGTGTATCGAGCTAAAGACGGCAAGCCTATTTGGGCGCATCCTTCCGATCAATCGGACAGTTTGGTGAAGCATTTCGACTGGTCGCCAAATGGCAAAAAGTTAGCTGTGGTAATGGAAGGCGCGTCGAAAGAAACCGGCACTTGGAAAATCGTGGATGCGCGAACGGGAAAGGTGTTGCAGCAACACGGCGTGAACGGAAAAGTACTTTTCATTGTATGGGCGAATTCAGATGAGGTGCTGCTGGCGCGGCAGACGCCGGATAAATATGACAAGCCCTATTACAACCATCCGCCCAGGAATATTTGTTATCTCGAGTTGCGTAATGCGAAAACCGGCACGCTCATCCGCACTCATTCGCAAACATTTTCCGCGATCAACGTGATGGCCGTTTCGCCCGGCCGGCGTCAAGTGGCCGTGGGATATGACGATGCAACATTGCGGGTTTGGAACATGAAAAGCGGGGAATTAGAATTAGATAAAAGCGCCCAAATAGCCGCCATTGAATGGCGCGGCAATCACCAGATCGTCACCACGGAAATCAATAATGGCGTAAATTTCTGGAATATCCCCCAACAAAAATTACTGGCGACTGCCTTATTCATATATCCCTGGGCGGGAACCTGGACGGACCGGGAATCGCCGATAGATGACGCGCAGTGGATTATCTATACGCCCGATAATTATTACGATTGCTCGCCGAACGCCGAAAAATATATCCGTTGGCGCGTTGGCGAAAATCTTCTGCCGACCAGTGCCTATAAAAGTACTTTTCACAACCGCCGCAAAGTGTTGGATGCGATTAACACTGGTTTGTAAGACATCGATAAGCCCTGTTAGCAACAAAACATCCTGCTTTGAAGGAATTCGCACCGCGGTAAAGACATAACGCTGCTGATGAAATTCCTTAACGGTCACTGAGTGGAACCGGAATGCCGTTAATTGTGGGAATATTCCCTTCGACTTCGCTCAGGGAACGAAGTTGTTCAGAGGTTCAATACTTTTACCGTGGCCGCAATCCTGGCCGTGGCGCGGCGTTGGCATCAGCGTGGCGCGTTGCATAGCGCAGGCTACCACCCAAACGTGCAGCCAGATCGGCGGCGCGCACGCTGTCAATTCCCACATCCTTGGCGGCGGCTTCGAGAGAGAGATGCATCAAATAAACGCCCCACACGGCGGCGGCATCGGTGGAAAGTCCGCGCGCCAGCAAAGCGCTACAAACGCCAGCCAGGACGAACTCGCTGCCCGCCACAAACGGCAATGGGCCATCTTTGGCAGGGCGCGATTCGGGCTCAAAAGAGCTGCCATCCGCCAAAAGTACTTTTAATTGCGGCCAGCCGCCCGCGATAGTGTTATTGGCTGCTGCATTTTCCGAAATTTGAGAAACGGCGCTGATCCAATCTTGCGATAATCCATCCGTTGCTCCCGCGACCACTCCGGCGCGCTGCGGCAGGGATTGCGGTTTTTCCAGCAAGCAAGGCACGGCCTCGGTGGTGGCACTTTGATCTTCTTGCCCAAAAGTACTTTCCGGCAAGGCCAGCGCCAACGCGCTGATTTCCGGCCCGGACGCAATGATCCGGAGCTGGCTTCCGCATCGCAAGGCAGCGGCTCCGGCCAATACGGCGTTGCCATATAGGGCGGAACGGGGAACATACAGCGAAACCCATCGTTGCGGCGGCGCGATCTGCTGATCAATGTTCCACGCGAAAGGGGCGCTTTTCAATAATTCGGCGGTGATAATAGTTGCACTCATAGGAAGAATAAATGTTCGATGATGCGCATAGTATAAGGCGAAATGGCCGCACACAAAACACGCATCGATTATGATTCCCATCGATTCTGCTTGCCAATCTTGCAAAAATCCAGCAAACTCATCAAAAGTACTTTGGTGAGGGTTATCATGTTACATCAAAAGACATTACGTTGCGTTATTTCCGCGTTTACCGTGGCCTTGCTGGCCACCACAGCAGGCTGGGCGGCGGATGCATTGCCGCAGAACATTCCTTTACAAAATCCGGGCTTCGAAGACGGCCTGACGCATTGGTCCATTCCTGCGCAATTCAAAGATCAGGCCAGCCAGGCAAATTCGCCCGTGCACGGCGGCAATAAAGCCGTCAAAATTGACGCTTCACAAAAAACCAATATGCCGTTTATCGGCAATGTGGCCAGTGGTCTCGCCGGCAGCGCCACTTATCAATTTTCGGTCTGGGCGCGTGTCGCTCCGGGTTCACCAGCGGTGGACGCCGGTGTCAAGATGGAAAATTATAACGATGACGGTAAAAACACATCCGGCAAATACGGCCGACTCAAACTTCCCGCAAACGGAGAATGGAAACAACTCAGCGTGACCAGCCAGGTTGATGTCGATACCACGCGCAGCAATTTGCTGTTGCGCGTATTCGGCAAGGGCACGGTGATCTTCGATGATGCCACATTCGCCCTGGTCAAAAATCCTCCCGAAGTCACCGTCAGCAACAATCAAATGATGGTGGTGACGCCGAATCGCGCTCATCGCATCACCTATAACCTGTTCTTCCTTCAGGCCTGGGACGGAGATATCATGCCAGAAGTCACCTCCAATCTGCGCCCTATCGGCACGCCCGTTGATTCTCCGGACGCCGTCATCGACCGGCCCTACATTCGCGGCGGCGCGGATAAGCATCATTTCAGCGTCACTGTCAATATCCCCAAACTGGCGCCCGGCGATTACTTGATGGATCTCGGTTACCGGCGTGATGGCAAGTTTCTGCAAACCAACCGGCCGGTTTATATCTTCACTTCCGTCCCCAACCGCAAACCGGCCAATCTCACAGACACCGGCACCATTCTATGGCACGGTAAACCCTTCTTTCCCATTGGCATGTATCATGTGAGCAGCGCCGATTTCAAGGCGCTCGCCGACAACGGTTTCAATGCCATCCAGGGCACTTCGTCGCTGGACATGGATGCTTTCAAGAAATCGTTGGATGATGCCCAAAAACATGGGCTCGCCGTCGACGTGCCGTTTTATGGTGGTGGCAAAGTCAAGGATAACCTGGAAAATTCGCTGGCCAAAATCAAGCAATTCGCCGATCATCCGGCGGTGCTGTGCTGGAAGATCAAGGACGAGCCGGATATTGCCAGCAATGAAAATATCGCTATCGAAGTGCCTGCGGCCTACCGCGCTTTCAAGACAGCCGATCCCAATCATCCCATCGAACTCACACTGGCGCACGATGCCACGCTGGGATTCTGGAGCAACTTCAGCGACATCGTGCAAATCGATCGCTATCCCGTGCGCAGTTCCACCGGGCCAAGCAATTTGACACCGGTCGCTTCGTTCTCGCGTAATGCCAAAAGTGTTATGGAACCCTGGCAGAATCTGACTTTCGACGTGCAATGCGGCTGGACGCTGGATCTTTCCACGCAACCCACCGTGGCGCAGGCACGCAGCATGGTTTATCTGGCGCTGGTGAGCGGCGCCAAGGGCATTTTCTGGTATTCCATGCACGAAGGCAGCGGCTGGGATTTGACAAAAACGCCGCTGTGGCCGCACATGAAAGACATCAACGCCGAAATCAAAAGTATCTCCCAACCGATCATGCTGGGCGAATATGTACCGGTGCAAACAAGCGGCATGCAGGTTTATGTCACGGGCCGCAAATACCAAAACAAACTCTACATCTACTTCACTAATCCCACCGAACGCGATGTCGATGTCACCTTCCGCCCCGCCGGCTTACCGGAACTCAGCGACGGCAGCTATGTCAAAACTGCCTTCACCGATAGCAAAACCAAAATCAAAGTGGAACATGCCAAAGGCGCTCTCAACAACATCGCGCTGAAACTCAAGGGCCTGGAAACGGGAACGCTGGTATTTGATATTCCGAAGAAGTAGCTGTAGCGACTGTTTAAAAAGTACTTTTATTTGGAAGTACTTTTATTTGGATTCCCGTCATTCCCGCGAAGGCGGGAATCCAGATGCCCAAGAATAACATAAAAGTACTTTTATCACATGACGTTCCTGGATTCCCGCCTTCGCGGGAATGACGGATCAGGAATTTTAGAGATGCCCTTAACTGTATCTCGCCGCATAATGCCCCGCGCACGCTTTGATGAGATGGCCCATCTTGGGGTGTTGCGGTTCGAGGGCGGGTGTTAAGCCGCATTCGCGCAAGGCTGCCGAAGTGGTGGGGCCGATGGAACCAATGAGAGTTTGGGCCAGAGCCGAGCGCAACGGATCCGCGCAATGCATGCTTTCTGCAACAGTGAAAACATTGCGAATTTGCGCCGCGGATGTCCACAGCGTGACCTCGATTGCGCCGGCCAGCACTGCGCCTATTGCGGCTCGCACCGGCTCCAGATCGTCCGGCAACGTCCAGCGATAAACCGGCACTGAAAGTACTTTTACGCCGCGGCTTTGTAAGGCATCCACCAGTTCCGGATGCGGCGCACCAAATTCCTGCACGATGGCCGTGGCATCTTGAAGCGTGGCATCGGCGGCATCCAGCACGGCAATCAATTCCCGCCAGGTGTTGGGTTCGGGAACCGTTGCGAAATCATTCCAGCCCCATTGCCGCAAGACGTGCGCCGGTTTAGGGCCACGGGCCAGCACCTGTGTACGCAAAAGTACTTTTAATAGCTCATTCCGCCCCAAACGATTTTCGAGCCGTTCCAAAAGTACTTTTGCACCGCTGCCGCTGAGCAAAATCAGCCACGCCGCCGCGCCGTTTTCCAACATATCACCGATGGCATTCAATTCCGGAATATCCTCCAGCGGCGTTTCCCGCAGCACCGGCGCCAGCAGCGGGCGGCCTCCAAAATTGCTAATTAATCGCGCCATTTCCGCGCTGCGCCGCGCTGCAAAACTCAGCACGCGGGCGCCCTGGTAATCGGGAACTACTCTGGTCATTGTCCATAGTTTAGCAATCCATCTCACCCGACGAACCGCAAACCTGATATTCTTGTACAGTGACAGCAGAGGTTCATCGTGCCGGATTCTTCAACACTCATTTCACTCGATCAAATTACAGAAAGTACTTTTACGGATGCCACCCATCTGAATGGGCAGTTGCGCATTCCCGAATGGCTCAAAGTCAAAACCGGCAAAGCGCGCCAGACCGCACAAACCGGGCAATTGTTAAATGACCTGCGCATCGTGACAGTCTGCGAAGAAGCGCGCTGCCCCAACATCGGCGAATGCTGGAGCCATCGCACCGCCACCTTCATGATCGGCGGCGAACGCTGCACGCGCGCCTGCGCTTTCTGCAATATCTCCACCGCCAAGCCACTGGCACTGAACGCCGACGAACCGGCACGCGTGGCCGAAGCCGCCAAACGGCTGGATCTGAAATATGTGGTGATCACTTCGGTGGATCGCGATGATTTGCCCGACGGCGGCGCCGCGCACTGGGTAACCACCATCCGCGCCGTGCGCGATGCCATTCCCACCGCCAAAGTGGAAGTGCTCACGCCCGATTTCAAAGGCAAAGCGCGCGACATCGAAACCGTGGCCGCCACCCGGCCTGATGTCTACAATCACAACATCGAAACTGTGCCGCGCCTCTACAAAACCGCGCGGCGCGGCTCCAAATACGAACGTTCCCTGGAACTACTGCGCCACGTCAAACAATTTGATCCCAACATCAAAACTAAGAGCGGCCTTATGGTGGGATTGGGCGAAACCAATGAGGAAGTGCGCGAAGTGATGGCAGATCTGTACGCCCACAAAGTGGATTTCGTCACCATCGGCCAATATCTGCGCCCCAGCCCGCGCCATCTGGACGTGCAACGTTATGTTCCCCCGCGCGAATTCGAAGAACTCAAAGCATACGGCAAGGAACTGGGATTCTCCATGATCGCCGCCGGCCCCTTCGTCCGCTCCAGCTATCACGCCGCGGAAGATTTCGCGGAAATGGGGTAGGAGAGGTGTGAGGTTCGGGGTCCCGGGTGAGAGGTATTTTGGTATGCGGAGCATTTCCTTGCCCAGGATCTACTCCGCCTATTCATGAACCTCCGTGTCACCTCGAGCGAAAATGACACTTTATAAAATGATGGGGACACCGTCGCTCCACGAAAGAGTAAAAAGAGCTGCATAAAAGTACTTTTATTCCCTCTGTAATTTATCAACCTCCTCCAATCTGCTACAATCAGGCTATGGCTTCTTCATCTGTTTGTGTCACCGCCAGCGAACCGCAGCAGGCGGTGTGGCCGGCGTGGTGCGCGGTGGGATCATTGTGGATCCTGTGCTTACTGGCATTGCTGCCCGAGGTTGCGGGCGATTCCTCCATTGCCCTGACATTTTTTTTCGTAACGCTCATGGCCATTCTGGCCTGCTGGACTCCGCTTTCGTGGAAATTGCAGGAACACCCGGATGTGGCAACATTCTGCGTTACGCTATGCATGTTTCTCATTTACGGCCTAGCCCGCCGCTCTGAGTGGGGCGTGCCCCTGCATCTGGGCGAAGGCGCAGAATACGCCATTTCACCGGCGGCTTTCCTGGTGTTGATCGGTGCAGGATTATCGGCGCCAGCCTGGATGCACCAGTTCCGCAGTTGGGCCAACGCCGTGATTATCGCCTTGCTGACGCTGGCCGTTTTGGGGTTTGGCAGCTTCTGGTTTTTGAGCCAGTATTACACCGTCGGCGCCACCGAAATTCTGGATCCCACGCCGCTGTTGCCCTTTGCCATGAACCTGATCGAATTTCTGCTGCTGACGTTGACCTGCATGGGCGCCTGCGCGCAATCCAAATCGCGAAAAGTACTTTTAACCTCGCTGCCACTCTTTCTGGTTTTGCTGTGGGGACGCCACGCCTTCATCCACGGTGGAGGTGAGCAATAATGTTACGCAAAGTGATTTCGTGGATAGACAGTTTCGCGCTGGCAATTCTCCTGTTTTGCATGTGCACGCAAATCGATCTGGGCGCAATTGGCCGCGACACCCTGGCGCAGGGATTTGCCACCAAACGCCTTTTCATCGCGTTGCCGGATGTGGCCCTGCTGGCAGTATTTATTTGGTTTGTGGCGCGCACCACGTTATTGCGCGCCTGGAAAAAACTGTGGTGGCCGCCATTCCCCTGCTGGGCGCTGCTGATCGCTATGCTAATATCCATCGTGCACGCGCAGCCGCTGGTGGCCGCCGCGCAACATTCGCTGGCGGATGCGCACAGTCTGGGCGCAATGTTCAAAGCCATCATCACCACCAAAGAAGTTAAAGAGGCGCTCGCCGACACCGCGCAATGGATGGGCTATTTCATCTTCGCCCCGCTGCTTTTCGTGAATCTTATTTATGACGCCAGCGGCGAAAAAGTACTTTTGCGCCGCCGTCTGGCGTTAGTGTGCTTCACGATTGCTGTCGCGTTGAGCGTTATTATCAACATCACGCCATATACACAAATTTCACAATTGTGGTTTGCCTCGCCCAATGCCTATGCCGGTTTTCTAGCGCTTGCGGTGCCGCTGGTGTTTGCAAAAGTACTTTCTCACCGCGCCGTTAAAACCGAAACCGTGTGGCTCTCGGGAATAGCCGGCATCATCGCGCTTGTAGCTGTTTTATATACAATGCTTTCGCTGTGGGCCATTACTGCCTTGTTCCTGGGAGTTCTCGTTGCCGGATTTATGTATAAAGCGCGACTGCGCACCGCAACCATTGCCGTCCTCACCTTAATCTTCGCAGTAGCTGTTTGGGGACGGCAAGATTACCGCAATTTTGAGCGATTCCAAACCTGGCAAGTTCCCAGCGAAACGCAACGCGTCAAAAAACAATATATCGAATGGTATGTGGCAGCGCGCCGCACCGCGGATCGCCGCACGCACGCATTCGCTTCCGGCATCGGCCCCGGCAATTATCAATTCTCCATCGGCAGCTATTACGCGCGATTGCCCAACGAAGAAAAAATGCCGCAGGATTCCAATAATTTATATCTGGTGCTGGCCGATTCCATGGGCATTCTGGGGCTGGCGGCGTTGTTGTGGATTTTGGGATATTTCCTCCAACGCGCCCGCGAAACATTGCGGTTATCACCGGATGACTGGCTGGCCGCGGGCGTGCTGGGGTCGGGCGTGGCCTTTTTCTTCGTGAATATTTTCCACGCTCTCATCATTCGCGGCGTGGGATTGGTGCTGGCTTTCATCTTAAGCCTGGCCATCATCGCCAAAATGCAGGCGGAGGCGAATCAACAGAGAAGTGAAACGTAAAAATAACATCGATGAACAAAACAAACAATGATTTTAAGGAACAAATAAACCATCATTCTTCCTATCTGCTCATCGATGTAAGAGGTTTTTAAAAAGTACTTTCTGTGTCATTTCGACCGGAAAAATTTGTCTTGACAAATTTTGGAGTGGAGAAATCTTGCCGTTTTATCATAAAGACGTCTCGACTTCGCTTGACACGACACTTAAAAGTGCTTTAGCAAGACACAAAAGTACTTTCCAAGCAGCTTCTCTGTTACACGCAGGCTAAAGACCTGCGGCTACACGTCTTTGCTCGTTTCTCTTATTGGGGTCCCACCCATATTCCTTAAACATGCTGGCTTCCCGGTAAAGCGGCATAAAGATGCTTTGCGCGTAGAAATGATTGTCATACAAGTCTGTAAGAACCGCCAAGCGCGCATCCAATGCATCTAATACCCGTTGCTTTTTCTCCGGCGAACTGGGCGCAAAATAGGCGCGTGCCCAGGCCGTTTCGGCATTCGCATAACGTATTCCCTGTTCCAGAAATTGCACGCGGCGCAGCGCGGCGGGATTATCAGCGGCCTGTTTTTTAGCGTCATCGAGCAACGTTTGCAACTGCGTTAATTTTTCCGGCGTATATGTTTTGGCAATCAGAGATAACACGCCACGTACCGAATTGGGGTTGATGGCATCTTCATCTCTGGCGTTCTCTCCAGCGCTTTTCGCCACTTCATCCGTCAGCGTTTCCAACAGGGAAAAGTACTTTTGGATAGAGGGCGAAGCAGGGCCAAAACCTGTATTGCAATAATCTGCAATCAGCGCATCAACGTCCTGCGATGGATCCCATAACAATTTTGCCAGCACATAATAATTCAATCCACGACTAGCCCAATCGTGTGTCAATGAATCGAAATCACTTCCGATCATGCCGGTTTGGTAGGCGTGTTTGATGTCATCGCCCAACTTATGCGCGAACACCGCCGGGATTCCATATGCGCCCAATAACGCGTTGGGGCGCAGCTGTAATTTATCCGCCATCTGCGACCAGGCATCCCAGCTCTCCAGATCGTGCTGCCGTTGCTCGTCGTTGAAATAGCTTAAACCCACATAGGAAATGAATACATTCGGAGCCAGTTTCGCATAGAGCGGCGGCGAGCTGTAGGTGCTGTAGGCATAAGCGCCCAGCAATTTATCGGGATGTTTTTTGACGACAATATCAGCGATCTTGTCATAAAAAGTGACATAGCGATCGGTCAATGAAACATAGTCGATGCGTTTGGCTTTGCCATCTTTGCCCACAATCGAAAAGCTCACCGGATCGCCATTGGGCGGATCCAAACGGCGGCACACTTCGCAGAGGCAAAAGCTGGGATAGCTACCGTCATTGGGCGCGATGGAAAATGAAGTCAGCGTGGGATCGGCATCAAATTTCGCAATCGCCTCCGCCGCGACATGCGCAATTAAATCGGGATTGGTCACATCCAAATGCACGCGGTCGGCGCTGCCGCCGTGCGCGGTTTGGTTTCTGGTGCCATCCGCTTGCAGGGCAAAATATTCGGGATGCGTCTCGCCGTATTGTTTCCAATAGCCGGAATAGGAATGCCCGACATTATATTCCACCGAAGTTCCCAGTTTCATGGCCTCAAACCAGGCGCCGGAATTTTTCGCCTTTTGCAAAAGGCTGGAATAGCTGCGATGCAACATCGGCAATACTGTTTGTTGCTGGCGGCGGCCATAAGCATTGATGCCCTTTTCGGGATAATAATTGCGGAGGAAACGTTGCGCCATCGCCGGTTCATCGCTTTCATGAATTGGCTTCAACATCAGTGTTGCTGTTTTGGGAAATACCGTTCCGCCCGCTTCTTCCGGCCACAGCCAGCGGCAGCCAAAACGCCGTTCCAGCAATGCATAAGCGCCGTTGCGTGTGCCGTTGGCCTGCAAAAAACGCGTAATGGTGGAGCCGCTTTCTGGCAGCGGCCTGCCCGCGGCATCCGAAAATGGCTCTTTATCCTGACCGACCAGGAAAAGTACTTTTCCTTTCGTCTGCAAGCGGTATCCATCCATTATTAAATCGTCCGCACTGACGCCGGCAGCTTTGGCCAATTGCGTGTTGCCGATCGAAAGGAGATATTCGTAACTTTGGCCATCCGCTACAAAAGTACTTTTCTGCACCTGCACTTTATCTTCAGCAACAATAGGCAGCGTCACACCAGACATTTTGGCAAAGGCATGTTGCAATACTTCCGCCGCTGCCCTGGATGAACTATTGGCATTTTGCGGCAATGCCACAATAGCGCAGGGCTTTTGATCCTTCACCAAAAGCAACGATTCGCCGCTGGCCGAAAGCGATTTTAAACGCGTCTTTAACGGCTGCTTGATTGGCGCCGGTTTCCATTGCGGTTTGGGCACATCGGGGCCGAGAGGTGTTAATCCCCAATTCTGACGCGGGTCATTTTGTTCCGCGAACAATGTGCCCATATTCACTGCTGGCAAAACGGAAGCTGCCAATAAAGTTTTGATAAATGTCGATCGTTTCATAAGTACTTTTAGCTGGGATTGGGATTCAAGCTGGGACTATCTTTGGAAACGCTTTTAGGCGTTCCCGCGCCATAGACATTGCGATAGAGATTTTTATTGGTTCCTTCGCCGCCCTGATACCACTTGGCATGACCATCCGCAAAAGCGATATTGGCGCCTTCAAAATGACGAAACCAATAGTTGATTTCCTTGCCGTTGCGATAGGACGTGGAAGTGTGGCTCGCAGCATTTCCGGTTCCCGCATAATCCTCCAGCATCACGGTCAGCGTTGATTGTTCCATATTGGCCTGCGTCATAGGCGGGCCAGCGTGGCCGGTGCCGCCGGAATCCAGATAATAGCCACCAATCCAGATATTATAAGCATAATCGGAATAACCGCTGCTGGCAGCGCCGGGAGTTTTAGATGTATCATATGAGGCAGAATCGCTCGGGCACTGAAATATCTGCTGGCTTTTGATATAAGGCAATAGAGTGATCGTCCACCCATATTCATCGCTGGTTCCACCTGAGTGAAACTGGCGATAAGCCGGATACCGTTCATCATAATCCTGGGTATACATCATTGCTCCCAATCCAATCTGTTTCAAGTTACTCAAACAACTGGCGCGCCGCGCATTTTCCCGCGCCCGCGCAAACACCGGAAACAAGATTGCTGCCAATATTGAAATAATGGCGATAACAACCAATAATTCTATCAACGTAAACGCTTTCTTTTGTTTCAGATCATCCATAACGGCCTCCCAATTATACTTGCATTTTAATCATGCCACAATTGGTGATCCCTTAAACCTCAATATCGGTCACGGGCTATTATTTTCGGTCTCTTTTTTTAAGGCACGGAATTCGGCGGGACGCATTCCCTCTTGTTTACGAAACAGCGTATTCAGATAGGTGGGCGATTTCAGTCCCAGCGATTCACTAATAAAACGTAATGTGAAATCCGTCTCCGTTAAAAGTACTTTTGCCTGTTCGATGCGGCACGCGGTAACAAATTGGTTGAAGGTTTGGCCGGTTTCTTCGCGGAAGCGACGAATGAATTGCGTCCTGGAAAGCCGCGCAATCTGGGCGATGCTCTCCTGAGTGAGCTGCTCACCCAAATGCTCGCGGATGTATTGCCGGGCGCTATGAATGGGGTCATGTTGATTACTCGAAACTGCATCCTGATTCGTTAAACGGCCCGGCTGAAGCGCTTTCTTTTCCCGCAACGTTCGCTGCAATGTCCATAGAAAAATTTCCAGCAAACGTCCCACAATTTCCTCATGGTGAGGGCGCAATGCTACAACTTCCTCGTTAATTTCTTCCAGCAAACGAATTAAACGCGTGGAATTAACCATCACGATTTCGTTGTTTTTGGAACGGTAATGTTGATTGCCTCGATCATGGTGAAGCCAGATTTGCAGGCTGCCGCAGTGCTCGGTGAATAGAATGTTATCGCAGGAACGGCCGGGATTATCGCCGATATCTTCGAGCGAGGCAGCGCCGGTGCGGCGCGGCACTCCCGCCGGAATAAAGATCGCATTGCCGGCAGGAATTTGGATGACGTAATCGCCGCAGCAACAATCACTTAATCCCGTCAGCACCATCATCAATAACGGCGCGTGCGTTTCCACCAATGCGTCATTGGGCCATGTGGCGCTCAATCCGCTAAAGGTAAAACTCCGCACCGCTTTGCGCGGCCCCTTGAGCTGACGGGGAACCACTGGAAGATCGGTGCTTTTGCGCATTTGTTTCCAATGCGGCGCAGCGATGAGCAAAGGCGGCCTGCCTTCACGCCATCGCTCCGGCGATAATTCCTCACGCAAATTGTCAATGACAGAGCGTTCTTTCATAGCATAAAAGTACTTTTAGCTATCTGCAACACCGCACATGCACACCTGCCTGATCTTCACTCCGGTAAAAATCAAACCAGCTGGCTCAATTGGGTTATTTCAGGCGACAATGGAATCAGATCATTCACCTCAACAGGTTGTCCGGTGGCGATGGATTGATTTGCTGCGATTCCAATGATCGCTGAAGCCGCACCCTGCTCATGCCCCGCGTTGCGTCCATAAAGATCGACGGGAGGAGTCGCGGAAAACATCTGTTCCTGAATTAATGGATCTCCGCCACCATGCCCGCCGGCAGCTGCATGGATGGGGATTTCTTTCCCTTTGCCAAATAGTGGCAGATAAACCAACCTGCGCATTCGCGTATTCATGATCGCAGGATCACAGGTAGCCTCTTCATCGCTTTCCCCTTCCATGACTGGCGGCCGGTAGGTTTCTTCATATTCCAGACGGCCCCGATCTCCCACGATGCCAACGCGATATCCTTTCCACGGCGAAAAGGCATTGAGATGATAATTAAATGTCGTCCCACTTCGATATTTCACCAGCACTGACATCTCATCTTCGATGTCGATGCCATCGCGAAAAACATTGCGATCACGAATATATCCTGAATCTTTTTCCGCATCCAGATAGAGTCCTTTGCTCACTTTATCCGCCGCGAGATCAATATAAAAGGGATCGCCCCTATCCGCGGCTCCGGTATATCGATCGTATCCCGTCCAGGCCTCATCACCGCGCGCCACGGCATTCTTGCGCCCATAATAGGCCAGCGATCCCATCGCAAACACTTGTTGGGGAATGCCATCGATCCACCAGTTAATTAAATCAAAATGATGCGTCGCTTTGTGAACCAACAATCCACCTGAATTGGCCTTATTACTATGCCACCGCTGAAAATAAGAGCCGCCATGCCGATGGTCCACCAGCCATTCCATTTGCACATGTTTAACCTGGCCAATGACGCCTTGCTGAATCATTTCACGAACCTTGGTCGGCCCCGGCTGCCAGCGGACATTAAAGGTTAAACGGACT
>Ga0182738_1002745_pt1 | contig 20689 bp, 24 predicted proteins | sample eDN5th30CBELigMG_FD_128876 | JGI IMG/M metagenome (GOLD analysis project Ga0182738, IMG submission 128876) | Enriched Miracle-Growth compost microbial communities from Emeryville, California, USA - eDNA 5th pass 30_C BE-Lig MG (version 2)... ... | reverse complement strand
CGCGCCGATGAGGATGTACATGGTGGCGTCGCCGCCGTCGTCGAGGATCATGTTGGAAAGGCCGCCGTCGGTCCACTGGAAGATCTGGTCGGTATAGGTCCAGTAGTCTTCGAGGCTCTCGCCCTTGACGGCGAAGACCGGGATACCGGAGGCCGCGATCGCCGCCGCGGCATGGTCCTGTGTGGAGAAGATGTTGCACGAGGCCCAGCGCAACTCGGCGCCGAGCGCCTTCAGCGTCTCGATCAGCACGGCGGTCTGGATGGTCATGTGCAGGGAGCCGGTGATGCGCGCGCCCTTCAGCGGCTTGGAAGCGCCGAATTCCTCGCGCGCGGCCATTAGGCCCGGCATTTCCGTTTCGGCGATCTCGATTTCCTTGCGGCCCCAGTCGGCGAGCGAAATGTCGGCGACCACGTAATCCTTGCGATCCGTCATGGCAGTTCTCCGGTGAAATCCATTGTTCGGGCGCCGGCGCCGGCGGCGCGAAGAAAGGGCGCGATCGGCCGCCTGACTAGCAGAAACGGCCGCTATCGACAATGGCACATAAAGAAATCTTTATGCCTGTATGTCGATGCGATCAGATTTCCTCGCCGAAACGCTGGGCGATGAGTTCGCCGAGCGCCGTGACGGCCTCCTCGGCCTGCGGGCCGCTGGCGACGATGCGGATCGAACAGCCGGGACTGGCGGCGAGCATCATCAGCCCCATGATCGAGGTGCCGCCGACCTTCGCCCCGTCCTTCTCCACTTCGATGGTGGCCTCGAAGCTGCCGGCGACCTGCACGAACTTGGCCGAGGCGCGGGCATGCAGGCCGCGCTGGTTGACGATGAGGAATTCGCGGATGACGGGTGCGTCGGAGGTTTCGCTCATTTGCTGGCAAGCAGTTGGCTGGCGACGTTGATGTATTTGCGGCCGGCGGCCTGCGCCTCTTCCAGCGCGACGGCCATGTTGTCGGTCTTGCGCACGCTGGAGAGCTTGATCAGCATGGGCAGGTTCATGCCGGCGACGACTTCGGTCCGTCCTGCTTCCATCACCGAAATGGCGAGGTTGGAAGGCGTGCCGCCGAACATGTCGGTGAGTACGATGACGCCGGCACCGGTATCGACGCGGGCGACGGCCTCGACGATGTCGCGACGCCGCTGTTCCATGTCGTCGTCGGCGCCGATCGCCACCGTCTCGAAATTTTCCTGCGGGCCGACCACGTGTTCCACCGCGTGGCGGAACTCGGTGGCCAGATGACCGTGCGTCACGAGCACGAGTCCGATCATTCTTTGGCGGCTCCCGTCATGGGCCCTTCACGGGCGCATCTTATGCTTGCCGTCCATGCTGGCGGCGGGAGCGCTATCTTGTCGACGCAGGAGGCGTTGGCAAGCCCCAAAAAGCGCCATTTCCGGCCATTTTGACGCATTGCAGCATGGAACTGCCCGTTCCTTAGGCGAAAGGCGGAAGTCCGACCAGTGCCGCGACCAACGGCAGGGCGGCCGGAACGTTACGCCGGATGAGATCGAAACGGGGCAGGGCGCAGCCGGCAATCGTCTCGGCCGCGTCTTCCTGTATACGAGCCGCGTCACCTTCGGCGACGAGGCGCAGGACGAGATCGATAACCACCACCTGTTCGGCCGGGATCGGCCGCGGCCCGATGCCCGGCACTTCGACGAGGCCGGCGATTGTGGCAGGCGCCCGGGCGAGCAGACGCCCGCCGCGCGCCTCGACCAGTATCTGATCGTCACTGACTAGCCTGGCGAAGCGCCCGTGCGTGCAAAAATGCCCGACCAAAGCGAGCGCCAGCGTTGTCTTGCCGAAACCCGACGGCCCGGTGACGAGGAGGCCGCGATCGCCCAGCACGAGGGCGGTGCCATGGATGTTGGGCAAACCGCTCATCGGCTCAGAACCTGCCTGGGACCATGCAGATATTATCCGTCCGCCGGCAGGGTGACGACGAAGCGCGCACCCTTGATCTCGCCCGGCTTGGTGCCGGGGATGTTCTCCGCCGTCAGCGTGCCGCCATGCGCTTCGACGATCTGGCGGCTGATGGACAGGCCGAGACCGGAATTCTGGCCGAACGCCTCGCTGGCCGGGCGGTCGGTGTAGAAGCGCTCGAAGATGCGGTCGATCTTCTCGGCGCGGATGCCGGGTCCGTTGTCGTCGACGGTGACGATGTTGAACTTGCCCGAGCGCTCCAGCGAGATGGTGATGTGGCCATGTTGGTCCGGCACGAAGGAACGCGCATTCTCGATCAGGTTGGTGATCACCTGGCCGAGCCTGAGGTCGTGTCCGACCACCTGGTAGCCCTTCACACCCTGCGGCAGCTTGGCCACCTTGAGTTCCAGCTCGACCGCCTTCTTGTGGTGGGAGGCTTCGCTGGAGACGGAAACGAGGTCGGTGATGAACTTTTTCAGGTCCACCTTGCCGGCGTCCTCGCGCGCCAGTTCGGCGTCGAGGCGCGAGGCGTCGGAAATGTCGGTAATCAGGCGGTCGAGGCGCTTCACGTCGTGCTGGATGACCTCCATCAGGCGGCTGCGCGACGTCTCGTTCTTGGCCAGCGGCAGCGTCTCGACGGCGCTGCGCAGCGAGGTCAGCGGGTTCTTCAGTTCATGGCTGACATCTGCTGCGAAACTTTCGATCGCCTCGATTCGAGCATAGAGCGCATTGGTCATGTCGCGCACGGCCAGCGACAGGTTGCCGATCTCGTCCTGGCGGTCGGAGAAGTCGGGTATCTCCTCGCGGTTCTTCACGCCACGACGCACGCGCACCGCCGCCGCCGAAAGCCTCCTCAGCGGCGTGGCGATGGTGGAAGCGAGCAGCAGCGACAGGATGGCGGTGACGAGGGCCGCGATGCCGAAGACGCGCAGGATCGCCTTGCGCTCGGCGGCGACGATCTTGTCGATGTCGCCACCCTCGGTGGAAAGCAGCAGCACGCCGAGCACCGCGCGGAAACGCTGGATCGGCACCGCCACCGAGACGATCTGCTCGCCCTTTTCGGAGATGCGCACAATGGTGGACGGGCTGCCCGTCAGCGCCTTGACGACTTCCGGGAAGGCGGCGCCGTTGCCGCCCGGCTGCTCCTTGTAGATCGGCAGGTCGGAATTGCGGAAGAAGCTGAAGACGAACTTCTCGACGCGCTCGAACAGTCCCGGCTCTTCCTCCTCTATCGGCGGCACGTCGTAGCGCAGGATCTGGCCGCGCGAATAGAGGTGGCGAGAATCGAGCAGCAGGTTGGTGTCGCGGTCGTAGATGCGGGCGCGGGTGCGCGTCGGCGAGATGAGCCGCCGCAGCACCGGCGCGACGCGCTCGGGATTGATCGGGAAGTCGAGATTGTCGAGCTGGTCGCTCGAGGGGCCGGTGCTTTCGCCCGCCTGCAGTTCGAGCAGCTTTTCCGGATCGATGGAGATGGAGTCCGTTTCTACCGTCGCCGAGGCGGCGATGGCGCCGGCGATGATCTCGCCCTGCGTCATCAGGCTTTCGACGCGCGCGTCGATCAGTCCGTCGCGGAAGGTGTTGAGGTAGAGGATGCCGATGACCAGCACCGCCAGCCCGGCGAGGTTGAGGAATAGGATGCGCCGGGTGAGGCTGGAGAAGATGTGATGGCCGAGGAAGCGGCGCAGCGGCACCGTCACCTTGGAGAGGAGCGCAGGTGACCGTGACGGCCGCTTGGCGGCCGCCGGTCTGCTGCGTTCAACGTCCACTGCCATCGAATAGAGGCCCGCCGTTTGTTCCTACGCCTCGCGGAACCGGTAGCCGACCCCGTAAAGCGTCTCGATCATCTCGAAGTCGTCGTCGACGGCCTTGAACTTCTTGCGCAGCCGCTTGATGTGGCTGTCGATGGTGCGGTCGTCGACATAGACTTGCTCATCATAGGCCGAATCCATCAGCGCATCACGGCTTTTCACCACGCCGGGGCGCTGCGCCAGCGAATGCAGAATCAGGAACTCGGTCACCGTCAGCGTCACCGGCTCACCCTTCCACGTGCAGGTGTGGCGCTCCTGGTCCATGACGAGCTGGCCGCGTTCCAGCGAGCGGCTGGCCTGGCTGGGCTGCTTGGCAGCCGCGTCGCGGGCCGAGGCCCGGCGCAGCACGGCGCGCACGCGCTCGACCAGAAGGCGCTGCGAGAACGGCTTCTTGATGAAGTCGTCGGCGCCCATCTTGAGGCCGAACAGCTCGTCGATCTCGTCGTCCTTCGAGGTCAGGAAGATGACCGGCAGGTCGGTCTTCTGGCGCAGCCGGCGCAGGAGTTCCATGCCGTCCATGCGCGGCATCTTGATATCTAGGATGGCGAGGTTCGGCGGCCGCGCCCCCAGCCCTTCCAGCGCCGAGGCGCCGTCGGTGTAGGTTTCCACCCGGTAGCCTTCCGACTCCAGAGCGATCGAAACCGACGTCAGGATGTTGCGGTCGTCATCGACAAGCGCGATTGTTGCCATTTCCAGCGGCTCCCTCATAGCGGGTGTCCCCTTCGTGCTTCGAGAAGGGGCTATTGCAGGACAAATTGGGTACAAAATGTGGCATGCCGTCCGCCCTCCTATAGCGGCGCCCGGCACGAGTCCACACTCGGCCCCGCACATGGATTGGACGCCGTTTGCGTGCCGATCCTTTGGGTAACCTCGAAAAATTTTGGCACATCTAAACGATTTAAACAACTTTCAAATTTTTTAAATCGATTAATGATTTGATATCACTCATCTTTTCTGGTTTTGAGCAGGAAGCGGCGGCGCCCAGCCGGCCGTCCGGCTGCTGCCGGTTCAATGCGGCTAGAACAACAAGGATAGTCCATGTCGGAACTCGGCAAACGCAATCCGGACTGCGGGCTCGACGCGATCGGCCTGAAAGCCACGGGCACGGTGCGCTACAATTTCGGACCGGCGGCACTCTATGAGGACGCCATCCGCCGCGGTGAGGCGAAGCTGACGGCGCATGGCGCGCTGATGGCGGAGACCGGTCAGCACACCGGCCGCTCGGCGAAGGACAAGTTCGTCGTGCGCGACGCCGAGACCGAGCCGCACGTGTGGTGGGACGCGAACAAGGCGATGGCGCCGGAGCAGTTCGACCTTCTGCTGGCCGATTTCCTCGCCCATGCGGCGGACAAGGACCTTTACGTGCAGGATCTCGTCGGCGGCGCCGATGCCGAGCTTGCCCTGCCGGTGCGTGTCGTCAACGAACTGGCCTGGCATTCGCTGTTCATCCGCAACCTTTTGATCCGGCCGGACAAGGCCGCGCTGAAGTCCTTCGTACCGAAGATGACCATTATCGACCTGCCGTCCTTCAAGGCCGATCCGGCTCGCCACGGCACGCGCTCGGAAACGGTGATCGCGCTCGACCTCACCCGCATGATCGTGCTGATCGGCGGAACCTCCTATGCCGGCGAGATGAAGAAATCGGTCTTCACCGCGCTCAACTATATGCTGCCCGAACAGGGCGTCATGCCGATGCACTGTTCGGCCAACGAAGGGCCGGACGGCGACTCGGCTGTCTTCTTCGGCCTGTCGGGGACCGGCAAGACGACGCTGTCGGCCGATCCGTCGCGTACGCTGATCGGCGACGACGAGCACGGCTGGGGGCCGCACGGTATCTTCAATTTCGAAGGCGGCTGCTACGCCAAGACCATCCGGCTTTCGGCCGAGGCGGAACCGGAAATCTTTTCCACCACGCGCCGCTTCGGCACGGTCCTGGAGAACGTTGTGCTCGACGAGGACGGTGTGCCGGATTTCGACGACGGCTCGAAGACTGAGAATACGCGCTGCGCCTATCCGCTCGACTTCATCGCCAATGCCAGCGCCACCGGCCGCGCCGGTCATCCGAAGGCGGTCATCATGCTGACCGCGGATGCCTTCGGCGTCATGCCGCCGATCGCCAGGTTGACGCCGGCGCAGGCCATGTACCATTTTCTTTCCGGCTACACCGCCAAGGTGGCGGGCACCGAAAAGGGTGTCACCGAGCCGGAGGCGACCTTCTCCACCTGCTTCGGCGCCCCCTTCATGCCGCGGCATCCTTCCGAATACGGTAACCTGCTGCGCGACCTCATCGCCCGCCACGGCGTGTCCTGCTGGCTGGTCAACACCGGCTGGACCGGCGGCGCCTATGGAACCGGCCGCCGCATGCCGATCAAGGCGACGCGCGCCCTGCTTTCGGCAGCACTCGACGGCTCGCTCAACCAGGCCGAGTTCCGCACCGACGCGAATTTCGGCTTCGAGGTGCCGGTTGCCGTTCCCGGTGTCGAAGCCGCCATTCTCGACCCCCGCTCGACCTGGGCCGACAAGGCCGCCTACGACCGTCAGGCCAGGAAGCTGGTCGGCATGTTCATCGACAATTTCGGCAAGTTCGAAAGCCACGTCGACGCCAATGTGCTTGGCGCCGCTCCGCGCTCGCAGGAAGCGGCCGAATAGACGCTGCGCCTGCGCACCTGCGGCCCGGTTTCGACCGGGCCTTTTCTTTTGCGCGCCGTCACGTCATGACTGCGCCATGAGCAGCGGCGACGACATCATCATCTCGGCGGAAGCGGTGATCCGTCCGGACGACCTGAGCGAAAGCTTCGTGCGCGCCTCGGGGCCGGGCGGCCAGAACGTCAACAAGGTGGCGACCGCCGTGCAACTGCGCTTCGACGCGGCGAACGCGCCCGGCCTGTCCGAACGGGTCAGGGTGCGCGTCATTCGGCTGGCCGGCCAGCGCGCCACCAAGGACGGCGTCGTCGTCATCGAGGCCGATCGTTTCCGCACGCAGGAGCGCAACCGCGCCGATGCCCGCGAGCGATTGACGGCGCTGGTCGCCCGCGCGGCCGAACCGCCGCCGCCGCCGCGCAAGAAGACGAAGCCGTCCAGGGGAGCGGTGGAGCGCCGGCTGAAGGAAAAGGCCGGCCGCTCGACCGTCAAGAAGCTGCGCGGCAGGGTGGAGAGAGACTGACGCAACGGCAGGGCGAAGCCGCTTTCAATTCCAGCGTGCAGATGCCAAAATCGTCGCCGGAGCGGGCATTGAAGCAGGAATTGCGCAGGAGGCGTGTATGGGACTTTTTGATTTCGTCAAGGGCGTCGGCGAGAAGCTCGGCTTCGGCGATGATGACGACGACGCGGCGAAGGCCGAGGCACTGAAGAAGGAACTGGATTCCCACAAACTCGGCACCGACGCCGTACAGGTCGAGGTCAAGGGCGATACGGCCGTGCTGAAGGGCGACGTCAAGGACCAGTCGATCTTCGAGAAGGCGGTGATCGCCGTCGGCAATACGCTCGGTGTCTCCAAGGTGCAGGCCGACGAATTGAAGGTCGGCGACGCGGCAGCGACGGCCAAGGCGCCCGTGTTCTACACCGTCAAGAAGGGCGACAACCTGTGGAAGATCGCGGAGGCTCAGTACGGCAAGGGCAAGGGCGCCAAGAACACGCTGATCTTCGAGGCCAACAAGCCGATGCTCAAGCATCCCGACAAGATCTACCCCGGCCAGGTGCTGCGCATTCCCGAGCTTCCTGCCGCCTGAAGGCATCGATCGCTTGCAGAAATGGAACGGCGGCTTTCGGGTCGCCGTTTTCCGTTGGAAGGGGCAGAGGAGGATCGGCTTCCACGACGATCCTGCAGGAGGAACCGCAATGACTGCACCGCCTGAAGGCTTTCGCCACCTCCCCGGCCATTTTTCGCCGGACGCGCAAACCTCCCTGCTGGAGGCCGTCCGCGCCGTGGTGGCGCAGGCGCCGCTCTACGTGCCGACGCTGCCGCGCAGCGGCAAGGAGATGAGCGTGCGCATGACAAATTGCGGTGCGCTTGGCTGGGTCACCGACACCGCGCGCGGCTATCGCTATCAGGCGACGCATCCCGTCACCGGCGAACCGTGGCCGCCGATCCCCGGGGCTCTGCTCGATCTGTGGGCCGAGGTTTCGGACTATCCGCATCCGCCCGAGGCCTGCCTGATCAATTTCTATTCGACGGCGGCGAAGATGGGCCAGCACCAGGACCGCGACGAGACGGATTTCGACGCTCCCGTCGTCTCGGTATCGCTGGGCGACGACTGCCTCTTCCGCATCGGTGGCACGAAACGCACTGACCCCACCGTCTCGCTCCGGCTTCGCTCGGGCGACGTGGCGGTGCTGGGCGGGAAGAGCCGGCTGGCGTTCCACGGCGTCGACCGCATCTATCCCGACACCTCGACGCTGCTGAAGAATGGCGGCCGCATCAACCTGACGCTCAGGCGCGTGACCAAACCCTGAAACGCGAACCGAAGCCTACAGCTTGCGCAGCGCCACTTCCTCGACCAGATGGTCGGCGCCCTTGCGCAGGATGAGGTCGGCGCGCGGCCGTGTCGGCAAAATGTTCTCGCGCAGGTTCTTCAGGTTGATGTTGGTCCACAGCCCTTCGGCGATGGCGCGCGCCGCACTTTCGGAAAGCTGCGAATAGCGGTGGAAGAAGGATTCCGGGTTGCGGAAGGCCGTCTCGCGCAGCCGCATGAAGCGCGAAATGTACCAGTCGTGGATCAGCTTCTCGTCGGCGTCGATATAGATGGAGAAGTCGAAGAAATCCGACAGGAACGGCACGAACTTGCCGTCGGCCGGCAGCTTGCCCGGCAGGAGCACGTTGATGCCCTCGAAGATCAGGATATCGGGGCGGTCGATGGTGGCGAAAGTGCCCGGCAGGACGTCGTAGGTGAGGTGCGAATAGAGCGGCGCCTGCACGTCGCGCTGGCCGGACTTGATGCCGGACAGGAAGCGCAGCAGCGCGCCGATGTCGTAGCTCTCGGGAAAGCCCTTGCGCTCCATCAGGTTCTCGCGCCGCAGCACCTCGTTGGGCAACAGGAAGCCGTCGGTGGTGACGAGGTCGACCTTCGGGCTGGAGGGCCAGCGCGCCAGAAGCTCCTTCAGCACGCGCGCGGTGGTCGATTTGCCGACCGCAACGGAGCCGGCGACGCCGATGATGTAGGGCGTCTTGACCACGCTCTGCTTGTTGAAGAACAGCTGCCGCTGGCGAAACAGCAACTGGCTCGCCTCGACATGCGCCGACAACAGCCGCGACATGGACAGATAGATGCGCTTGACCTCTTCGAGATCGACCGGGTCGTTCAGCGAGCGCAGGCGGTCGATCTCGTCCTCGCTCAACGTCAACGGCGTATCGGCGCGGAATGCGGCCCATTCGCGCGCCGAAAAGAAAAGATAGGGAGAATACTTCTCGGTGGGTGCAAGCTGATCCAACAGGGTCCCCTTCTTTCCTGCCGAGGCGGCTTCAATCCGTGCGCGAAGCCTTTTCCGCCAAGCCGGAACGGCCGGTACGCCGCTCCAGTTCGGTCAGCACGTCGTCCAGCCTGACGCCAGCGATGCCAAGCACCACCAGCCAATGATAAAGGAGATCGGCGCTTTCCGAAACGACGCCTTTGGTATCGCCTCTTACGGCGGCGATCACCGTCTCGACCGCCTCCTCGCCGAGCTTCTGGGCGGCCTTGTCGATGCCTTTGGAAAAGAGCTTCGCCGTCCATGAGTCGGGATCGCCCGAGCGGGCGCGCTCGGCGATGGTCTTTTCCAGGTCGGACAGCGTAAAACCGGTCATGACGGCGGTTTACGGCGCAGTGGCGGCCGAGTCGAGTCGCATCGGCAGGCCAGCCGCCGCCATATGCCGCTTGGCCTGCATGACCGTATAGGTGCCGAAGTGGAAGATCGAGGCGGCCAGCACCGCCGCCGCATGGCCGTCGCGGATGCCCGCCACCAGGTCGTCCAGCGTGCCGACGCCGCCGGAAGCGATGACCGGCACGTGCACGGCGTCCGCCACCGCGCGGGTCAGCGCGATATCGTAGCCGACCTTGGTGCCGTCTCGGTCCATCGACGTAAGCAGGATTTCGCCCGCGCCGAGGTCCACCACCTTGCGTGCGAAGGCGACGGCGTCGATACCGGTCTTCTCGCGCCCGCCATGGGTGAAGATCTCCCAGCGGTCGGCCTCGCCGGCGGCGGAAACCTTCTTGGCGTCGATGGCGACGACGATGCACTGGTCGCCGAACTTGTCGGCCGCTTCCGCCACGAAGTCCGGGTTCTTCACCGCCGCCGTGTTGATCGACACCTTGTCGGCGCCGGCCAGCAGCAGCTTGCGGATGTCGCTCACCTGGCGCACCCCGCCGCCCACCGTCAGCGGCATGAAGCACTGCTCGGCGGTGCGGGCGATCACGTCGAAGATCGTCTCGCGGTTGTCGGACGAGGCGGTGATGTCGAGGAAGCAGAGTTCGTCGGCGCCGGCGGCGTCATAGGCCTTGGCCGCCTCCACCGGGTCGCCGGCATCGACCAGGTCGACGAAGTTGACGCCCTTGACGACGCGACCGTCCTTGACGTCGAGGCAGGGAATGACGCGAGCCTTGAGGGTCATGGATTCGCAGCCGTTCCTGGCTGTGCAAGCGCCTTGCGGTCGCGGGAAAACGGGACTTTCGGCATCGTGCAGCGGCTCGCTTTACGTAAGGTCGGAAATTGATGACACTCGATGTGGCGTGCAAGCCGGGTGGGGGCAGTTAGGGGCAATTTCTTTCCGGAGCATGTCTATGACGCAAACCAATATTGCATACGTTGCCATTGAACGCATTCGTGTAACAAAAACTCAGGAAGGGATAAACACAGGCCTGCCCAAGGAAATGGGCACGCATGAATGGCATATGAAGATTGCCGTCAACGGCCAGGTCCGCTGGTGGACCAAACATGGCATTGAAACCGGCGGGGAATATGACGTTTCGCGTGTCTTCGCGGCCGTTCCACTCAGCAACGGTAAGCTGACGATCGCGATTTCCGGCTGGGAGCAGGATACGTTCGGCGATACGCCGCTCAGCAGCCGCACATTGACCCTGACGCCCGCGCAGGATTGCCCTCTCGGCGTGAACGGCGCCTGGGTGACCAGCTATTCGTCCGGCTATTACGGACAATTCATCGCCGAGGAAGGCATGGCATCGGAGGGGGGCTTCGATTTCCGCATAACCATCCGCCCCATAGGCGGCCGCGTCGAGGAAGAGAGCCAGCAATATGCGCTGCTGTTTCGCGACGCCGAGGTCTACAACGAATATTGGGTTTCAGGCTGGGACGCCTTCACCAGGCAGATCGATGCATGGCGCGGTGCGGGACGTCGGCTGAGCCGGATTTCGACGTGCGAGGCCAACCCCGCGCAGTTGTCGTTCTCGTCGGACGTCGAACGAAGCTATCTGGGCGTCTTTGCGCCCGGCGATACGGGAATGCCGTTCTGGGAGATCGACAAGGACAGTCTCAAGCGAAAAGTCGACGAGCATTGGAAGGTCGACCAGATCCGCGCCACCGATATCTATTGCTACCTGAACCCCGGTGGCCAGGCCATGGTCGGTGCGACGTTCGATCGCGGCGGCAATCGAACGGAGGCCGTCATCGAGCCCCGAGACGTGTTCCTGCGCGAATTCGGCGCCCGCTCGGAAGCCGGCCAGGGCCTTGTCGCGATCGACAGCTATTTTGACGGCAAGGAACGATGGTTCGCCGGCCTGTTCGAGCACGGCATCGGCTCGTCCATCCTGTGGGTGGACGGGGACGAGACGTTCATCCGCATGAAGGTCGCCGAACACAGGCAGAGCGGATGGGAGCTGTTCGACCTTTCCACGTACAATGCTGGCGGAACGCCGATGTTCAACGGCATCTGGCGCAAAAGTCCGAAGACATCCCATTTCGGCATCGCCTATGGCTGGGATCATCTGGTGAACTACATCGACTTTTACTGGCAAAGGAAGCGCCAGGTTGTGACCATCGATTCCTGGTCCTCCGCCGCCGGAGACTAGCCTGACACGGATCGGACCGCTCTATATGCGTTCCATCGCGGCGAGGAAATCGACCAGGAGCCGCCCGACCACCGGCGGCACTTCGCCCTTGGCGTCGAAAGCCGGATCGTAGGCGGTGATCGTCACGCCTGTTACCGGGACTGCGCGCGCCAGCGCCGAAACGGCTTGGCGCACGTCCTGCGGGGAAGGGCCGCCCGGTGCCGCATAGCGGTTGGCCTGCAACGTGTCCGAATTGTGCACGTCGAGGTCGATGTGAAGGTGAGTGCGTTCCGCGCCGGCCGCTTTCAGCCTTTCCGCCTTTTCGGGCAGGTCGATGCAGCTGGCGCGGATGACCGGCAGGTCCTCCAGCAGTTTCTTTTCGGCGGCGTCGAGGTCGCGCGCGCCGACCAGCATGCAGCGCCATGGATCGATGGCGCTAAAGCCCGGAATGGCGTTGGCGATGGTTCGCCAGCACAGGCCGAGCACCGTCGCCAGCGCCATGCCGTCGAGGAAGCCGGTGGCCGAGGTTTCCGGCGTGTTGATGTCGCCGTGCTGGTCGAACCAGACGATGGAATCGGAGCCCTCGCCGGCGATCGCTCCGGCCGCCGTCAGGCAGTTGCCGGCGAGCACGATGGGGAAGCGCCCTTCCGCCCGCGCGATGCCGATGGCGCGCGAAACGGCGTCGCAGACGGCGAAGCCGGCGGTGATCTCGCGCAGGTCCTCGTCCTCTATTCTGTCGATCTCGATCACCTCGGCCTCGTGGCCGTGCAGCGCAAGTTCGTCCACCAGCCCGCCGGTGATGATGGCGTCTGGCCCCTGTCCGAAGCCGGCATGGTAGTGGCCGCTGTCATAAGGCGCGAGGATGAGAGCGAGCTTCATCGGCTGGCCTCCACGGCGGCTCCTCGCAGCACGTCCAGCGCTTTTGCCGGATCGATGCGGCCGTCATAGAGCGCGCGGCCGGAAATCGCTCCTTCGAGACGGGCGGCGTCCGGCATGGTCATGCGCACGATGTCGGCGATGGAAGCGAGGCCGCCCGAGGCGATGACCGGGATGGAAACGGCCTCGGCAAGGTCGATCGTGGCGTCCCAGTTGATGCCGGAAAGCACGCCGTCGCGGTCGATGTCAGTGTATATGATCGCCGCCACGCCGGCGCCCTCGAATTTTTGCGCCAGTTCGACGACGCCGAGCTGGGAGGCCTCCGCCCAACCCTCCACCGCGACCTTGCCGCCCTTGGCGTCGATGCCGACGGCAATCCTGCCCGGATAGAGCCGGCAGGCCTGCCTGACCAGATCGGGGTCGCGCACTGCCACCGTGCCGAGGATGACGCGGGCGAGTCCCTTGTCCAGCCAACTCTCTATATGGGCCAGCGTGCGGATGCCGCCGCCGAGCTGCACCGGATTTTTCGTCGCCTTGAGAATGGCCTCGACCGCCGCGCCGTTGACGCTCTGGCCCTCGAAGGCGCCGTTGAGATCGACCACATGCAGCCACTCGAAGCCTTGGTCTTCAAAGGCTTTCGCCTGCGCGGCCGGATCCTCGTTGTAGACGGTGGCGGTCGCCATGTCGCCGAGCTTCAGGCGCACGCACTGGCCGTCCTTGAGGTCGATCGCGGGAAAGAGGATCATCCGCTCAGGCGCCTTCGACGATGACGACGCGGGCTTCCGAGGCGGGGAGGCGATATTTCAACGCCTCCTGGTATTCAGGCGACTCGTAGCAAGCCAGCGCCGTCTCGTACGAATCGAACTCGATGATGACGTGCCGGTTGCCGGTCGGCCCCTCCGGGTTGGAATACTGCCCGGACCGGACGAGGAAACGTGCGCCGTATTTCGAGAAGGCGGCGGCGTTGGCCTCGATGTATTTCTTGTAGGTGTCGGGGTCGCGCACGTCGACCATCGCCATCCAGTAACCCTTCTTGCCCATGCTCGCTCCTATGGTTTCCACCGCAGAAAATTGGCGATGAGGGCCAGGCCGAGCGCCTGGCTCTTCTCGGGGTGGAACTGCGTGCCGACGCGATTTTCGTGAGCCACGGCGGCCGTCACCTGCCCACCATAGTCGGTGACGGCGAGCACCTCGCCCGCGTGTCTCGCCGCCAGATGGTAGGAATGAACGAAATAGGCGTGCAGCCCGTCCTGTCCAGTCGCGATGTCATCAAAAAGCGGATGCTCGCGCCTTAATTCGATGGTGTTCCAGCCGATCTGCGGCACTTTCAGCGCCGGGTCGGCGGGCTCGATCAGTTTGACGTCGCCGCCGATCCAGCCGAAGCCCTGCGTCACCGTTTTTTCCAGCCCACGTTCCGACATCAGCTGCATGCCGACGCAGATGCCGAGGAACGGCCTTGCCTTCGGCCCGGTCGCCTCCTCGATCGCCTCCCACATGCCGGGAACGGCATGCAGACCAGCGGCACAGTCGGCGTAGGCGCCGACACCCGGCAAGACGATGCGATCGGCCGTACGGACCCGCTCGGCGTCCGCCGTCAGTTCGATGTCGGCCGCGATGCCGGCCTCGCGCGCGGCCCGCTCGAACGCCTTGGTGGCCGAGCGCAAATTGCCTGAGCCGTAGTCGATGATGGCGACGCGCATGTCAGACCCGCCCCGGAGTGTGCGACAGGCCGAGCGCCATACCGGTGTGGATCGGCCGCGCGCGCGCCGCATCCGGCATGAGCACCGGCCCCTGCGGTTCGGGTTCAGCCTCCAGCGTTGCCGCATAGCGGATCTCGCCGTCGGCCAGCCCTTGAGCCTCGACCACGCCGATATCGCGCCAACCGCGACGGCGCAGCGCAGCCAACCTCAAGCCTTGCCCCTCCAGCCCGATGAAGAGCGAGACGAGCAGGGTCAAAAGCGGTCCGGCAAGGCCGACGCCTGCCATTTCGCTGATCGCCGACAGCAGGCCGAGCACGATGAAAGCCAGCAGCGCTTCGATCCACAGCCGGTGCCACAACAGCCACAGCGGCGAAAAGAAGAAGGCGAGCCACGAAAAGCCGTCGTGCACCAGGATGGCCTCGCCGCCGCCGGCGCGGCCCGGAGGCTCCATGACGACATAGGAAGCCATGGCTACCCTTTCAGCGAGCCCTTGGTGGAGGGCACGGCGTCGGGCTGGCGCGGGTCGCGCTCGACGGCGGTGCGCAGCGCCCGCGCCACGGCCTTGAAGCAGGTCTCGGCGATATGGTGGTTGTTGGCGCCGTAGCGGTTGTTGACGTGCAGCGTGATGCCGGCGTGCTGTGCGAAGGCCTGGAAGAACTCGCGCACCAGTTCGGTGTCGAAGGTGCCGATCTTCGGCGCCGAGAAGGCGACGTTCCAGACGAGGAACGGCCGGCCGGACACGTCGATAGCAGCGGATGTCAGCGTCTCGTCCATGGCAAGGTCGATCGAGGCATAGCGCATGATGCCGCGCCGTTCGCCGAGCGCCTTGGCAAGCGCCTGGCCGAGCGCGATACCGGTGTCCTCCACCGTGTGGTGGTCGTCGATATGCAGGTCGCCCTTGGCCTTCACCGTCATGTCGATCAGCGAATGCCGGCACAATTGGTCGAGCATATGGTCGAAGAAGCCGACGCCGGTGGCGATGTCGGCCCTGCCGGTGCCGTCGACATGCACGGAAACCGAAATGTCGGTTTCCTTCGTCTTGCGACTGACTTCGGCGGAGCGGGCGGTCATTGTCGGTCCTTTTGGATCTATCTTTTTGGGACTTGTCCCCGGATGCTGGAAACGCCTGCCTTCTAGCAGCATGGTCCGGGGATTGCCAGTTGCCAAAGCCCCGATTGCTGCGTTTGCAAAGTGCGGCGGGCGACTTACATAGGACGCAACCCAACTCGTACCGTGCGGCTGCCTGAGCGGGGCCGCGCGAATCGGAGCAAGACATGGCAAACGAACTGAGCATGCACGCCACGACCATCGTGACGGTGCGCAAGGGCGGCAAGGTGGTCATCGCCGGCGACGGCCAGGTGAGCCTTGGCCAGACCATCATGAAGGGCAACGCCAGAAAAGTGCGCCGCATCGGCAAGGGCGGCTCTGTCATCGCCGGTTTCGCCGGCGCCACCGCCGACGCCTTCACCCTGCTGGAGCGGCTGGAAGGCAAGCTGGAGCAATATCCCGACCAATTGATGCGGGCGTCCGTCGAACTCGCCAAGGACTGGCGCACCGACCGCTACCTGCGCCGTCTGGAAGCGATGATGCTGGTGGCCGACAAGAACGTCTCGCTGGCTCTCACCGGCAACGGCGACGTGCTGGAGCCGGAACAGGGCGTCATGGCGATCGGTTCCGGCGGCAATTATGCGCTGGCCGCAGCCCGCGCGCTGATCGACACTGACAAGGACGCCGAGGAGATCGCCCGAAAGGCCATGCAGATCGCCTCCGACATCTGCGTCTACACCAACAACAACTTCGTCGTCGAAACGATCGATGGCGCCGCGTAACGACGCGCCGCGCTACGTCTTCCGGCCGGTGAGCGAGGCGGACCTACCGCGCATCGCCGGCTGGCTGGCTGAACCGCACGTCGCCGCCTGGTGGGACGATCCGGAAACCGAGATCGCCGCCATCCGCGACCATATCGACAGCGTGTCGGTCGAACCGCTGATCGTCGAGCTTTCCGGCAAGCCGATCGCCTACCTGCAAAGCTACGATCCGCATCTGGAAGACGACCATCCCTATGCCGACCAGCCCTTCGGTACGCTGGGCATCGACCTCACCATCGGGCCGCCGGAGATGGTCGGTATCGGCCATGGCTCGGCGATCGTCAGGCAATTCGTCGAGGAGCTTTTCGAGGAAGGGGCGCCGCGCGTCATCATCGATCCGCACCCGGATAATGCGCGCGCCATCCGCGCCTATGAAAAGGCCGGTTTTCGCGAGATCGGCCGGCGGTCTTCGATCTATGGCGACGCGGTGCTGATGGCGATCGACGCGGAAGGAGAGGATGAATGACGGTCCCGACGGAACGCAGCGAAGACACCGCGCCATCCGCGATGGTGTGGCAGGTCGGCCTCGTCGTCGCGGCCGTCATCATCGGCCTGCAGGCGCTGGCGCTCTACATCGAGGGTCATCCGGCGATCTGCACCTGCGGCTATGTCAAGCTGTGGCACGGCGTCGTCGTCAGCTCGGAAAACTCCCAGCACATCTCCGACTGGTACACGCCCTCGCACATCATCCACGGCTTCCTGTTCTATGCGCTGGCGCACTGGCTGTTCCCGAAGCGGTCGGTCTGGTTCAGGCTGGCCTTCGCGCTGCTGATCGAGGGCGGCTGGGAGGTGCTGGAAAACAGCCCCTTCATCATCGACCGCTACCGCGCCGGCACCATCTCGCTGGACTACTACGGCGATTCCATCCTGAATTCCGTCTGCGATACGCTGGCCATGGTGCTGGGCTTTGCGATGGCCAGAACGCTTCCTATATGGCTGGTCGTGGCCGTCGCACTCTTCTTCGAGATCGGCACCGGCTATGTCATCCGGGATAATCTCACCCTCAACGTGATCATGCTGCTGCATCCGTTCGAGTCCATCAGGCAGTGGCAAAGTGCAATTCCCAGATAGGGAAATCGGGTTTTTGTGACATGAGCAATTTTTCCCCCCGCGAGATCGTTTCCGAGCTCGACCGCTTCATCATCGGCCAGAAGGACGCCAAGCGCGCCGTCGCCATCGCCCTGCGCAACCGCTGGCGCCGCCAGCAGCTTGAAGGCCAGATGCGCGAGGAGGTGATGCCGAAGAACATTCTGATGATCGGCCCCACCGGTGTCGGCAAGACCGAGATTTCGCGCCGTCTCGCCAAGCTCGCCGGCGCGCCCTTCGTCAAGGTCGAGGCGACCAAGTTCACCGAGGTCGGCTATGTCGGCCGCGACGTCGAGCAGATCGTGCGCGACCTCGTCGAGATCGCCATCACCTTGCAGCGCGAGAAGATGCGCGAGGACGTCAAGGCGCGCGCCCACATCAACGCCGAGGAGCGCGTGCTGGAGGCACTGGTCGGCAAGACGGCGAGCCCCGCCACCCGCGATTCCTTCCGCAAGAAGCTGCGCGACGGCGAACTGGACGACAAGGAGATCGAGGTCGAGGTGGCCGACACCGGCACCGGCGGCATGCCCGGCTTCGAGATTCCCGGCATGCCCGGCGCCAACATCGGCGTGCTCAACATCAACGACATGCTGTCGAAGGCGATGGGCGGCAAGCGCACCAAGACGCGCAAGACGACGGTGAAGGAAAGCTACGACATCCTGATCCAGGACGAATCCGACAAGCTGCTCGACCAGGACGAGGTGGTGCGCCGCGCGCTGGAATCGGCGGAGAACGACGGCATCGTCTTCATCGACGAGATCGACAAGATCGCCGCCCGTTCCGACATCTCCGGCGGGCCGTCGCGCGAAGGCGTGCAGCGCGACCTGCTGCCGCTGGTCGAAGGCACGACGGTGGCGACCAAGTATGGGTCGATCAAGACCGACCACATCCTGTTCATCGCCTCGGGCGCCTTCCACGTCTCCAAGCCGTCCGACCTTTTGCCGGAACTGCAGGGCCGCCTGCCGATCCGCGTCGAACTGCGCGCGCTGGAGAAGGAGGATTTCGTCCGCATCCTCACCGAGACGGAAGCCAGCCTGATCAAGCAATACATCGCACTCATGGCGACCGAGGGCGTGACGCTCGACTTCACCGACGACGCCATCGAGCAGCTCGCCGGCATCGCCGTTGACCTGAACGCCACCGTCGAGAACATCGGCGCCCGACGCCTGCAGACGGTGATGGAACGGGTGCTGGACGAGATTTCCTTCGACGCCGCCGACCGCAACGGCACGACGGTGAAGATCGACGCCGACTACGTGCAGAAGCATGTCGGCGACCTGTCCCGCAACACCGATCTGTCGCGGTTCATTCTCTAGGCAATTTCCTGCCCCCCTTCGCATGGGAGGGCAGGATGCCCGGTGTGGCGAAACGGAAGCATCCCGCCGCCATTCGTCGGACCTCGTTGAAGGGGCCTCGACTTCAACACAAGCAGACCCTAGTTTGCCCCCGATAGACACCTTGGGCGGCGCATGAAGAAGCTTTTCCTTCCCTTGTTCCTTGCTGTTTTCACAGCAAGCATCGTTGCCGCCGGCGCCGTCACACCCGTTCCGCCGGGTAACCGCAATGTTGAGCAGCCGCCCATTCCCGGCGCTTCCACCCATCGCACGCAAGCGACCAACACGACTTTCCAGGCCAAGTATCGCAAGGTGTATGCGCTGCTTGCCAACGACGCGAAGCTGCGCGGCAAGATCAAGCAGGCAGCGGCCACTTATGGCATCAGCCCGCTGCACATAGCGGGCGCCATCGTCGGCGAGCATACCTACAACGTCGACGCCTACGATCGCCTGCAGACCTACTACGTCAAGGCGATCTCCTACCTGTCCTCGAAGTTGTCCTTCGCATACAACGGCGAGGACATTTCCGATTTCGTGCAGCGGCCGCAATTTGCTTCCTGCGCCGGCAAGAGCGACAGCTATGCGCTGTGGACCTGCCGCGAGCGGGTGTGGAACAGCGCTTTCCGCGGCAAGACTGTGGGCGGCACGAACTTCCCCGACAATCGTTTCGGTGCCGTTTTCTTCCAGCCCTATTATGCCGGCCAGACCTTCGGTCTTGGCCAGCTCAACCCGCTCACCGCCTTGCAGATGAGCGACCTCGTCCACAAGGTGTCCGGGCTGCCGAGGCTCGATGTCGGCGATCCGAACCAGGTCTACAAGACCATCATGGATCCGGACCTGACGCTGAACTACGTCGCGGCAACGCTGAAGAAGTCGATCGACGCCTACAGGACCATCGCCGGCTTCGACATCTCGCAGAATCCCGGCATCACCGCCACGCTCTACAATGTCGGCAATCCGGACCAGCGCGCCTATGCGCTGAAGGCTGAGAACGACAAGCGCCGCGCCGCCGGCGAGCCGGAAAAGCTGCCGGAGGAAAATTATTACGGCTGGCTGGTCAACGACAAGCTGCCGGAACTGCAGGCGCTGTTCTGAGAAATCGCTAGCGCCTTTCAGGCAAGGCTTGACGCTCGATCTCGGAGTGGAATAAACATTTCACAGAAAGAGCGTATCGCTCTTTCATTCCATTTTGCGGAGGAAGACGTCATGACGGTTCGTTTCGGCCTGCTGGGCGCCGGCCGTATCGGCAAGGTGCATGCGCGCGCCGTCGGCTCAAACCCGCAGGCAAAGCTGATCGCCGTCGCCGACGCCGTCGAGAAGGCGGCGAAAGAGATTTCCGACGCCTACGGCGCCGAGGTGCGCACCATAGACGAGATCGAGAAGGCCAAGGATATCGACGCCGTCGTCATCTGTACGCCGACCGACACCCACGCCGACCTGATCGAGCGCTTCGCCAGGGCCGGCAAGGCAATCTTCTGCGAAAAGCCGATCGACCTCGATGTCAAGCGGGTGGTCAAATGCCTTGGCGTCGTGGAAAAGACCGGCGCCACGCTGATGGTCGGCTTCAACCGTCGCTTCGATCCGCATTTCGCGGCGGTGAGGAAGGCCATCGACGACGGCGCCATAGGCAAGGTCGAGATGGCGACGATCACCTCGCGCGATCCCGGCGCGCCGCCGGTGGACTATATCAAGCGCTCTGGCGGCATTTTTCGCGATATGACCATTCACGATTTCGACATGGCCCGTTTCCTGCTCGGCGAGGAGCCGGTTTCGGTATCCGCCCACGCCTCCGTGCTGGTGGACAGGAAAATCGGCGAGGCGGGCGACTACGATTCCGTCTCCGTCATTCTCGAGACGGCATCCGGCCGGCAGGCGCTTATCTCCAATTCGCGCCGCGCCACCTACGGCTACGACCAGCGCATCGAGGTGCACGGTTCGAAGGGCATGGTGGCGGCGGAGAACCAGCGGCCGGTGTCGATCGAAGTGGCCAACGACAAGGGCTACACCCGCCCGCCGCTGCACGATTTCTTCATGACCCGCTACATCGATGCCTATGCCAACGAGATTTCTGCTTTCATCGCCGCCCTGGCTAAGGGAACGAAACCGTCGCCGAGCGGTGCCGACGG